>ERZ1699233.162-NODE-162-length-9214-cov-1.954661_pt1 | contig 9214 bp, 4 predicted proteins | sample MGYA00581539_ERZ1699233 | MGnify/ENA primary metagenome ERZ1699233 (study PRJEB42319, sample SAMD00040316) | human oral metagenome | material: saliva | host: Homo sapiens | study: EMG produced TPA metagenomics assembly of PRJDB4115 data set (Metgenomic analysis of... | reverse complement strand
CTTACGAACAGCTCGCCAAAGAATTGGTCACATACGTCAAAGACATGGGCTTCACCCATATCGAATTCCTACCCGTGTCCGAATACCCGTTTGACGGCTCGTGGGGCTATCAGGCGACCGGATTGTATGCGCCGACCAGCCGTTTCGGTTCGCCCGACGAATTGCGCGCCCTGATTAAAGCCGCCCACGACGAAGGCATCGGCGTCATCCTCGACTGGGTGGTCGGACACTTCCCGACCGACGACCACGGGCTTGCCAAGTTTGACGGCACCGCGCTGTACGAACACGCCGACCCGCGCGAAGGCTACCATCAAGACTGGAACACCCTGATTTACAACTTCGGCAGAAACGAAGTGAAAAACTTCCTGCAAGGTAATGCCCTGTATTGGATAGAACGTTTCGGCTTTGACGGTATCCGCGTTGATGCGGTTGCCTCCATGATTTACCGCAACTATTCGCGCAAAGACGGCGAGTGGATACCTAACCAATACGGCGGACATGAAAACCTCGAAGCCATCGCCTTCCTGCGCGATACCAACACCATGCTGAAAGAGGAGGTTCCGGCTGCGACTGAAATCGCCGAAGAATCTACTTCGTTTGCCAATGTAACCCGCCAAGAAGGTTTGAACTTCAGCTTCAAATGGAATATGGGCTGGATGAACGATACTTTGCGTTACATGATGGAAGACCCCATCAACCGCAAATACCACCACAACAAAATGACCTTCGGCATGATGTACCAGTACAGCGAAAACTTTGTCCTGCCGCTCTCACACGATGAAGTTGTGCACGGCAAACGCTCGCTGCTCGGACGTATGCCCGGCGACTGCTGGCAACAATTTGCCAACCTGCGCGCCTACTACGGCTTTATGTATGGCTTTCCCGGCAAGAAACTCTTGTTTATGGGCAGCGAGTTTGCACAAGGCCGCGAGTGGAACTACAACGAAGGGCTGGATTGGTTCCTGCTGGAACAAGAGGGCGGCTGGCACAAAGGCGTACAAGACTTCGTGCGCGAGTTGAACCATGTCTATAAAGACACTGCGCCGCTTTACCAATTAGACCAATGGCCTGAAGGCTTTGAGTGGCTGGTTGCCGATGACGGCGACAATTCCGTATTCGTTTTCGAGCGCTGCGACCGCGAAGGCAACCGCGTTATCGTCATCAGCAACTTCACGCCTGTGGTGCGCGAAGGCTACCGTTTCGGTGTGAATTCTGCCGGCGAATACCGCGAAATCCTCAACTCAGATGACCTGCATTACAAAGGCAGCGGCGTTTCTGCCGGCGCAACGGTGGAGACAGAAGAAGTTTGGTCGCATGGCAAACCAAATTCCTTGTCTGTTACCGTACCGCCGTTGGCAACCGTTTACCTGTATCAGGCGGCAGTCAAAGACGAAGCGTAAATCAACTTTGAGGGTGGGTATTGTGCCTGCCTAATCAGCTGAAAATTAACAGATAGTGATATCAATATGACTCAAGGCCGTCTGAAAGATTTTCAGACGGCCTTATATTGGACACGAAACCAAATACATACCAAGGAATCATTCTATGACTGCCAAATCATGGCATATCGAGGAAGGCAAGCCTTATCCCATGGGCGCGACCCTGACAAGCAAGGGCGCGAATTTCACCTTGTTTTCCATCAATGCCGAAAAGGTCGAATTGTGTCTGTTTGATAAAGATAAAGAAACCCGTTTGGAGATGCCTTCGCGGCGCGGTTCGGTATTTTACGGATTTGTGCCGGACGTTAAGGCAGGGCAGCGATACGGTTTCCGCGTGTATGGACGTGAAAACGCAGAATACGGCTCATGTTTCAATCCCAATAAATTACTGATTGATCCGTATTCCAAAAAAATTGACGGCAAACCAAGCTACCGTACCGCCGAAGAAATGGCATGGTTCAGGCCGGAAGATGAACGCGACAATGCCGCCGTTGCGCCCAAAAGCGTCGTGGTCGGACGCAGCCGATTCAATTGGGCCAAAGATTGCCGTCCGGAAATACCGTGGGGCAAAACCGTTATTTATGAAGCCCATGTCAAAGGGTTTACCAAGCAGTTCCCCGATTTGAAGTACGCAGGCACTTATAAGGCCTTGTGCGATAAACGGGTTTTAGCCTATTTGCAAGAATTGGGGGTAACGACTGTCGAGCTGCTGCCGATTCATTATCATCTGGACGAATACCATCTTCAGCAGATGGGTTTGAGCAATTATTGGGGCTACAACACTTACTCCCATTTTGCCGTCGAGCCGTCTTATGCCGATAATCCCGAGCGTGCGGCGGCGGAGTTTAAACAAGCAGTCAAAGCCCTGCATCAGGCAGGTTTGGAAGTGATTTTGGATGTCGTGTACAACCACACGGCAGAGCAGGACGACAAAGGCCCGATGCTGTGTCAGCGCGGTATCGACAACACTTTATGGTATTGGCACACCTCTTACGGCAGCTATGAGAACTGGTCAGGTTGCGGCAATACGCTCAATATTGTCCGTCGCGACGTTACCCGTTGGGCGGCAGACAGCCTGCGCTATTGGGCCGAAGAGTTTCATGTTGACGGCTTCTGTTTTGACTTGGGAACCGTATTGGGACGCGAGCCCGATTTCCAATCGTATGGCCGTTTTTTCCAAGTCTTGTATCAAGATCCGGTTTTGGCCGGTTTGAAGCTGATTGTCGAAGCATGGGACATCGGCGAAGGCGGCTATCACTTGGGCAATTTCCCGCAACCTTTTACTGAATGGAACGGCCGTTTCCGAGATGATATGCGCGCGTTTTGGTCATGGGAAAGCGGTAATTTAGGTGCATTTGCCGAACGCTTGGCCGGGTCGTCCGATATTTTCAACCACAGCGGCCGCCGACCGTCTGCCAGCATCAACTTCATTACCGCACATGACGGCTTCACTCTGCACGATTTGGTCAGCTACAACGAGAAGCACAACGAAGCCAATGGTGAAAACAACCGCGACGGGCATAATGAAAACATCAGTTACAACCACGGCGTAGAAGGCGAAACCGATGATGAAGAGGTTTTGCTCAACCGCGAATACACTTCCAAAGCGTTGCTTGCCTCCTTATTTTTATCCAACGGTACGCCCATGCTTTTGGCAGGCGATGAGTTCGGCAACAGTCAGCAAGGCAACAACAACAGCTACTGCCAAGATAATCCGATTACATGGTTGGATTGGCAAAATAAATCTCATGTGTTGCAAAGTTACACTCAAGAGCTGATACGCGTCCGCAGCCAAATCAAGCTGCTGACAGATGATTGCTGGTGGGAAAAAGAGCGTGTGCAATGGCTCAATGCTGATAGTAGCCCGATGACCGAATATTGTTGGCACAACAGGGGCAGCAAGGCGATTCAGATTGTTTTGGACGACGAGTGGCTGCTGTTGGTAAATGCCAAACGTAGTCGTCAGTTATTTAACCTGCCTCAAGGTAATTGGGAAATTTCTTGCGTACCATCAGAGAAATTAAATTACGAAGGACCAGGAAAATGTGTTGTTGAGCACATGGGGATTTGGATTTTGCATAAAACAAATTAAATGAGAATTAAACTATTGTTTGATTAACGCTTTGATATTTTATTGGTATTTGTTCATTTTTGGCTTCGTGGTATAAATTGAAAATGCCGATAAGATGATTAATGGTTTGGTTGTTAATCAAATGTTTTATAAAGAAAAAATATCCTTTTTTTAAATCTTTCCGCTATAATTCCTTGTTGTGTAACAAACCTACGCGTCATTCCTTTCAGACGGCCTGTTACCGTTGTCAGGCCGTCTGAAAACCGAGTTTCGTTGTTTTTAATAAAACCATCAGGCGCGTTGTCCAGTGCCTCACGCTAGAGAAAGGCTTCCATGGCTAAGAAAAAACTCCCCATCTCCGGTTACGATTATGTAATGCCTAAACCGGACGCCGAAACCATCCGTAAATCCATCGTTTACAAGCTGATTTTTATCTTGGGCGTAGATCCGAAGGAGGCAACTTCACACCAATGGCTCAACGCTGCCATGCTTGCCGCGCGTGACCTGATTGCGGAAGATTTCCTCAAAACACGCCGCGCCCACATCGACAACAGCAAACGCATGGTTTATTACCTGTCTATGGAATTCCTGCTCGGCCGTTCGTTTGTCAACGCGCTGATTAACGAAGGCGTTTACGCCGAATTTGAAGAAGCCTTCAAGCAACTGGGCAAAGAATTTGCCGATGTCTGCGAACAAGAAGAAGATCCAGGTTTGGGTAACGGCGGTTTAGGCCGTCTGGCCGCCTGCTTCCTCGACTCTTTGGCAACCCTGCGCATTCCGGCCATGGGCTACGGCATCCGTTACCAATACGGTATGTTCAAACAAGAAATCGTGGATGGCCAACAAGTTGAAAAACCTGATTTGTGGCTCGACCAAGATTTGGCATGGCAGTTTGCCCGTCCGAACAAACAATATTCCATCCGTTTCGGCGGTCAAGTGTTGAACTTGGGTGACAAAAAAGAATGGCAGCCGAGCGAAGAAATTTCCGCCTGGGCATACGATGAAATCATTCCGGGCTATGGCGGCGAATGTGCCAACCCATTGCGCTTGTGGACTGCACATGCAGGCAACCTGTTCGACCTTGCCGACTTCAACCGAGGCGACTATGCCTCTGCCGTTCGCGCACAAAACAGCGACGAAAACATCTCACGCGTCCTGTATCCGAACGACTCTACCGAATCCGGCCGCGAATTGCGCTTGAAACAAGAATACTTCTTGGTTTCCGCTTCCGTTCAAGACATCGTTGCACGCCATAAATGCCGTTTCCCAAGCATCCACACTTTGGCAGACGAAGTCGCCATCCACTTGAATGACACCCATCCGGTGCTCGCCATTCCAGAATTGATGCGCATCCTGATTGACGAAGAGGGCATTGCATGGACTGAAGCATGGAATATGTGCTGTAAGATTTTCTCTTACACCAACCACACATTGATGAGCGAAGTCTTGGAAACTTGGCCGGTCGATTTGATGGGCCGCCTGCTGCCGCGCCATTTGGACATCATCTTTGAAATCAACGCCTACTTCCTCAATGCCTTACGCGCCATCGGCAACTTCGACGACGACTTTGTCCGCCGCGTATCCATCATTGACGAAACCCACGGCCGCCGCGTCCGCATGGCATGGCTTGCCGTAATCGGTTCGCACAAAGTCAACGGCGTGGCAAAAATCCACTCCGATTTGATGATCACATCCATCTTTGCCGACTTTGCCAAAATATTCCCGGAACGCTTTACCAACGTAACCAACGGCGTAACCCCGCGCCGCTGGATTAACATCGCCAACCCAGGCTTGACCAAATTCTTGGACAAACATCTGGGCAACGAAGACTGGCGTCTGCATCTGGACAACCTGACCAAGCTCAACGATAAAGTGGACGATGCCTCCGTACAGGCAGAATTCGGCGAAGTGAAAAAAGCCGCCAAAGAGCGCCTTGCCAAATACATAGAAAATGAGCTTGGCATCAAAGTTAACACAGATGCACTTTTCGACATCCAAATCAAACGTATCCACGAGTACAAACGTCAAGCATTGAACGTGATGCACATCGTCGACCGCTACAACAAAATCCTGGAAAACCCAGATTTCGATTGGCAGCCGCGTGTGTTCATCTTTGCCGGTAAAGCCGCATCCGCCTATTACATGGCGAAGAAAATCATCCGACTGATTAACGACGTTGCCAAAGTTATCAACAACGACAGCCGCATCCGCGACCTGATTAAAGTTGTGTTCATTCCGAACTACAGCGTCAGCCTCGCCCAAATCATCATCCCAGCCGCCGATTTGCACGAACAAATCTCACTGGCGGGTACAGAAGCATCCGGTACCAGCAACATGAAATTCGCCCTTAACGGCGCAATCTGTATGGGTACACTGGACGGCGCGAATGTTGAGATTTTGGAAAAAGTCGGCGCGGACAACTGCTATATCTTTGGTAACACCGTCGAGCAAGTCGAAGAACTCCGCCGCAATGGTTACGACCCGTTGAGCTATATCGAGCGAGACAGCGATCTACGCCGCGTCGTCAACCAAATCAGCCAAGGCACTTTCTCTCCGGAAGAGCCAAACCGCTACAACGACGTGTTGCAACCATACGGCGACTTCTATCAACTAATGGCGGATTTCCGCAGCTACATCGACACGCAATACAAAGCGGACGAACACTACCGCAACGTATCCGCATGGCGCAAATCAGCCTTGATCAACATCGCCAACATGGGCTTCTTCTCATCCGACCGCTCCATCGCCGACTACTGCCGCGATATTTGGTATATCAAACCATTGAGTGAAAAAGAACTGCCCGGCAAAAATTAAGCGTTGAGCAGATAGCGAAAGCCGATACATCGGAAAGGTGTATCGGCTTTTTCAGACGGCATGATATAGAAAGGAGTAAAACAGTATGGTTGTATCGCTGTTTTAGCGTATTTCTAAATGATTCAATTTTAAAATCGATATTTAAAATTTAGTAGCCATTCATTCTGACGGTAGCGGTAATGTGCTGTATTGCTATGGGAGATTGAGCGTCTGAAACGAAACTCAGGGTACACGCCTTTAAGGTTCCACTGCGGAAAGCCCACAACGGCTATCATTATGTATTGATTGTCGCGCCGCCGTCTGTTGTCGCTGACAAAATTTGCCGCGTCATAAAGACTGCGGCGGTGAAGCAGGATGGCGTTGAGGTAAGTACCGCTTGAAAAAAAACTATACGCTCCCAGCCGTGTCGTATATTCTTTGCTGGAAGAGGATTTTTCGGGATAGGCTTTGCGTGCGGCATCGAAGTTGGCGAACAGTCCGCTTTTGGGTGTAAGAGAAAATTCTGCCCCTACGCCCAGTTCGTATTGCTTGTAGTCGGCAAAATAAGTTTTGCTTTGTCCGCCGTATCCGGTCTTTTTCGCGCCGGCACGGGCATTGACACGCCAGCGCGGGGAGAGTGTGTGCGACCAGTCGGCATCCGCACCCCATGCGCGGTAGTGGGTGTGGCGGTTGCGGAAGTCGTATTCGAAATAGGGCAGCAGGGAAAATGAGGAGCGTGCGTCGGCATAGGCGTATCCCGCGTACAGCGAACCGTTGTGATAGCCGTAATCCGGCATGGCCGCCGAATCTTTGTCTTTTTCCGTGTAGCGGTTGCCGTACAGCACACCGCGCACCTGTACGCCGTGATGCCCTTTGAGCGGGACGGTTTTTTCGGCGGTCGCGCTATAGGATGAGAAGGTCGAATCCGTTGGCGCGGGCAGGGTGCGCTCCATCAGGCACATGCCTGAGATTTCCCACACGCATTGGTTGATGCCGTTGCCTTGGTTTACATTGCTATTGTAGCCGTAGCCGAGGCTGATTTGGCCGTGCCAGCGGCGGCGTTTGCCCAGTTCGGACAGGTAGTTTTCCACGATGGGGCGGGTTTCTGCGGGAATATCCGTTTTCAGAACTTTCTCAAACGCGGCGGCGGACTCTTTGTTTTGGTTGTCTTCGGCATAAAACCGCCCCGCTTCGAGCAGCAGGCGGGGGTTGTCGGGTTCGGCTTCCAAGGCCGTCTGAAAACTGTTCCCCGCCGCGCGGAAATCCCCTTCGTCCCGTTTTTGCAGCGCATCGGCCAAATGAATCAGCGCGGGCTTGTGCTGCGGCAGTTTGGCGTAGCGGGCGGCGAACTGCCGCACCTTGTGCCACTGCCGCGCGTTGAGGGAGTGATAAATCGCGCTTTCCAGCTCTTCCGCCGTATCGCCGACTTGGTAGATTTCGCCGCCTATCGAAATATAGCCGTCGTTTTCCTCTATTTCCCCGCGTGCCTGCTCCGTATCCAGCCAACCACTTTCGCGGTATTGCTGCGTTTGGCGGCTGCCCTCGTCCAGCAGGCGGCGGCGTTCGTCGGCGGCATCGTCGGACGGGGCGGCAAGGCAGACCGTACAGAGCGGCAGGAAAAGCAGGCAGAGGCGGTGGTTCATGGTATGGGGTCCTTTGGGCGGGGAGGCCGTCTGAAAGAAGTAAAAACAGAAATTCCGCAAGGCAATGCAGGTTTGCACGGCACTTCGGAAACAAGTCAGCCGCAGTATATTTATGCCTACTGCGGCTGTTGTTAAAAAACGGCGGTTTTCCTGATTGCGGGAACGTACGGCCAAACGCCGAAAACACCGGCATTCCCTAATCGCGTAAGCGGGCAAGGTTATTTTTTCGCGCCGCCGAAGGCTACGTCGTCGCCTACGCCGTTACCGCGTTCGGCATAACCCGCCATGGCTGCCGCGCCATTGCCGTAGAATTGTCCTTTGATGCCTTCGTTATTGGCTGCACCGCTGTTGAATGTACCTTTTGAATTGTTAATTTCAACACCATCAAAGCTCAAATCATTATCGCCTGCGCGTTTCAGTGCGCCGCTCATAGAACCGAATTTATTCGTACCGAATGTGGCTGTGATTTCACCGGTATAGAAATCGTTTTTGCCCGGCGTGTGCTTGTTGATACCGACAACATTATAGGTGGCGGTAGCTAAGCCCATAGTGTTTTTGGTCGGATTCTCACCCACAAACCAAACCGTGCGGTTGCCGTCGTTCATATTCAAATCCGTGCTGTTGGTAATCTGATTGCTGTTGCCTTTGCGCGGAGCCCATTCGCCGAAGAAGACGTTGGTTGCCGCAGTCGGCACTTTGGCAAAGGTCATGCCGCCGAATTTCGGCGCAATCGGTAATTTGGGGTCGGCCATTTGGCGTACGCTGAACACTTCGGTGTTGTTGGCGCGTTTTTCATACCACACTTGGGCGAGTTTGGTTTTCGAGAACCAGCCCGCAATCGGGTTGATGTCGCCGGGTTGCAGATATTTCGGATTGGCCTGGCCGTTTACATTGGCGTTCTGATTACCGCCGTTGATGGGCGCATTGCCGTATTTGTTGCGGATGCGCTGCGCGGGGCCGGCTTGGAGGTTGATGGATTTGGACAGGCCGTTGCCTGTGCTGACTTTGATACCGGCCGCACCTGCACCGAAGGGTAGGGAATCTGATGTTTTGGGTTCGATTAAGTTTGGATTGCTTGAACCACCTTCCACATTAGCCGCATGAGCAGCAGAGCCGAAGGCTGCGGTCAGAAGGACGGCGAGGGTTAATTGCGATGCTTTCATGATTTTTCCTTTTAAAGAAAAGATATGATGGATACCGCTGTTTTGTCTCGAGCGGCAAGGTGTATCGGGTGTTACCGATAGGGCGCCTATTAATATAAATAAAAA
>ERZ1699233.151-NODE-151-length-9548-cov-2.631674_pt1 | contig 9548 bp, 10 predicted proteins | sample MGYA00581539_ERZ1699233 | MGnify/ENA primary metagenome ERZ1699233 (study PRJEB42319, sample SAMD00040316) | human oral metagenome | material: saliva | host: Homo sapiens | study: EMG produced TPA metagenomics assembly of PRJDB4115 data set (Metgenomic analysis of... | reverse complement strand
TTTGAACAGTTAAGGATCTTCATCAAATTAGAGTTAGAATATACCAAATAGATATTTCCATCTTCATCAATCCAATTATTCTTGAAAGAAAGATCTAGTCTATCTTTAAGCATAGCATAAGCGGCTTTTGCATCTAACCTCATATCTTCATAAATAGGATTTTCAAACAAAACCTTTGGTAAGGCATAAAAGCGATCAGATGTCTGATAATGGCTGGCACTAATAAACTGAATTTGTCTCATCAATTACACCTCTTTCAGTCTAAAGTCACCGTTCACGTTAAATCCTATCAATCCAAAGGACTCGAGTTCTCCTATACTTGCTATTATTTCTTTTCGTGTTGAACCTGTTTCTTTCATCAAAAACTGGATTATCATCTCTCTTGAAATTCTCTCCTTACTTTTTCGTCTCATAATTTTACCTCCTAAAACACAAAAAAGAGCTAACGGAATTTTCCGTTAACTCAATATTTTCTATTTACCTCAAAACCTAGACACTTACTACGCCTTTATTTCAAATTGAGGCTGAATGTAAACTTGCTTCCTAAGCCATATTGACTTTCTGCTGTGATTTCGCCACCAAGCTGATGGGCTAGTTCGCGTGCAATCGCAAGTCCTAATCCATGTCCACCCGTCTTCATATTGCGCGAAGTTTCTACACGATAAAGTCGTTTAAAGATCTTTTCCAAATCCTCAGGAAGGATCCCCTGACCCTCGTCTTTCACACTGATTGTCAGCTCTTGTTCTGTTAATTGGGCAAGAACCTCGATTCTGGTTCCTGGTTCTGAATATTTAAAGGCATTGTTTAACAAATTGACCAGAATGCGAGAAAGTTTGTCAGAATGGCTCTTGATTTTCGCTGACTCAGGTGATACTTGAATGTAAACATCTCGCTCCTCTTGTTCAATCTGGAGTTGAAATTCACTCATTGACTCAATCAACAGCTGATCTAAAAAGACCTCTTCGACTTCTTCATCAGCAGTATCTTGAGGTTGTGTGTTAAGAGTCAAAACATCCAATTCCTCCACTAGCTTGTTTAGACGCTCAGTTTGCCGGCCAATCGTGGCTAAGTAGTGGAGCCGCTCCTCTTCCTTAATCACTCCATCTAGAATTCCCTCCACAGTAACCTGAATGGAGGTAATGGGAGTTTTAATATCGTGAGAGAGCTGCGCAATCATCATTCTCTTTTCTTGCTCGCTCTCATCAAGTGATTGAAAGGTGGCCTGCAAATTGTGGGACATGTCATTAAAAGCCTGGCCCAGCTCTTGAAATTCTAATGGGCCTTTGGTTTCGATTTCTGTGCTGAAATCCTTGCTGGCTATATCCTGAGCTTGTTTTTTCAAATGTTTCAGAGAAGAGAACACAGGCGACAAAAGAAAGATGCTCACTGCAGCGCCAATGAAACTAGCAATCAAGGTCATTCCAACTAGAAAGTAAACTTCACTTTTCTCGATCAACATTCGTTGGACTGCCCAGAAAACGACCAAAATCGTTAGTAGAGTCGACACTAGATACCCCACTAAAATATAGTTTTTTAATTTCATTTTCTACCTCTTGGTCTTTCCATCTTATAGCCCAAACCCCAGACAGTTTTGATAGCAGGAGCATTTGAATTTGTATACTTGGTCAACTCTTGCCTCAAAGCATGGATATGAACAGTGAGTGTATTTGTATCATCCACATAGTCCTCCTGCCATACCTTCTCGTAAAGTTCAGTTTTTGAAAAAACTCTCTCAGGATTGCTGGCTAATATCCATAGAAGTTCAAAAGATTTCACTGTCAATTCCAAAGGCTGTTCCCCAATGCGAACCTCATGAGTCACATGGTTGATCACTAAGTCACCAAACTCAATCTGCTCGGTCTCTCCGCCACGACTAAGGCGGCGCAAGATATTATTCACTCTCAAAACCAATTCCCGTGGGCTAAACGGTTTAGCTATAAAATCATCTGCCCCCAAACTTAATCCATAAATCTTATCCTGTTCGCTTGTCTTAGCAGTTGTAAAGAGAAAGGGTTGATCAGGAGCAATATACTGAACTTCGCTGATAAAATCATAACCGTCCATATTGGGCATCATGATATCTGTGATAATGAGGTCGATAGATTTTTTTCTAAAAAGTTCTAATCCTTCCTTACCGTCATGGGCAACTAAAACATCGTAACCTGCCTGTAAAAGATAGCGGTTTTGAATATCTAGAATATCTATCTCATCATCAACCAACAAAATTGTCTTTTTCATCTGACACTCCTTTGACAAAAACAGTGTTATACTTGCTTTAGTATAACACTATTTTCCATAATGTTTAAATGATTTGAACCTTAATCTTCTCTTTTGGTTTTCCAACCCAATAATCCAACAAAGCCTGCTAAGGCTAGGCCAAGGATTCCAAGTCCAGCTGTAGCTGTTTGAGCTTCCCCAGTATTTGGTAGCATCGCTTTATCATCTTTTTTCATCATATTAGCCATTGGGCTAGAAGCTGGTTGATCTACTTTCATATCTGACATATGGTGATTTGTACCCATCATACCCTCAGTCGTACCTGTAGAGCCTGTTTCAGAAGGCTTCGTATTCATCTGACCTTGTTGAGATGGTATTGTCGCCATTTCTTTTCCACGAAGCTGAATCGTTACTTGACGAGTAGCAATCAGATTGGTCAAATCAGGTTTGCCATCTTTAGATCCATAGACTTTAACAGTAGCTAGATACGTATGGGTTCCGTTAGCTCGAAGTTGCTCCAGCAAGGCCTGACCATCTTTGCCAACCGTATTGCCATTCAAATCCACTTCGTAGAAATATTGGCCTTTAGCCAAGCCTTCAAGTGGCAATAGAGCAGGATTTTTAGCTGTTCCGTTGTCTGACCATGGGGCTTTGTCTGAGGCTTTTAACAAGAGGCGAGTCAACATACCATCTCCACCAAAAGCTTCGTATGGGATGACTTGGTTTACGCCGGCCAAGAATGGTCCAGGAACATTAGCCTTGTCAAGGTAGCTAGCCGGAACATCAATCATGTCTTTGACATTGTTAACAACAGACTCTTTAACCTGATTTGGTGTGGTCAAACCATTCAAATTAACAGTCAAATCTTTAGTTGCTACGAGATTGGTTAAGTCAGACTTGCCATCTTTCGCACCGTACACTTTGATAGTAGCTTTATAACTTTGAGTTCCATTTTGTTTCAAGAGGTCAAGCAGCTCTTTATCTGATTTACCTTGAGTACCTGCCAAATCCACTTCATAGAAGTAAAGGCCTTTGCCCAATTTTTCTACTGGTGGAAGAGCGGGGTTTTTAGCTGAACCATTGTCTGACCATGGGGCCTTGTCAGAAGCTTTCAAGATAAGGCGAGTTAACATACCATCTCCGGCGAAGAACTCATATGGAATGACTTGGTTGACACCAGCTGTAAATGGGCCTGGGAAATTAGCTTTGTCCAAGTAAGTAGCTGGTACATCCACTGTATCTTTAGTGTTGTCAGCCACGCCTTTTTGGACTTCAGCTGGAGTGGTTGCTGGTTGAGTTTCACTTGCTTCACGGTCTTGTCCAGCAACTGTAGCTGCAGGACTTTCCACAGGTTTAACCGCATCTTCTGTTTCTTTCTTAGATTCTGGTTTTGCTTGCGCTTCTTCTTTTGGTGCTACTACTGGCTCTTTAGCACCTGCATCTGCTTTTTCTGGAGAGCTTGTAGCATCCAAGCTTGCTTTAGGTGTTGCGTCTGCCTGTTCTGAAGGAAGAGCTGTATCGACTGCTTCTTTGAGAAGTTCTGCTGGTAAGTCGCTCTTTTCACTCACCGAAGTAGCATCTGGCACAACTTGAGCAGGGGTCGGATTGACCACATCGGCACGTACAGAACTTGGTTGACCAACTAGGACAAAAAAGCCACTGGCTACAACAACTGAGGCAACACCGACACTAAGACGGCGAATAGACCAACGAGTATATCTTTGATTTGGATTGAATTTCATAGGATTCTCCTTAGAGTTTTTCTTTATTTGATGACTCTAGTATAATCTCCTAAAATTAAAAAGGATTAAGAAAAAGTTAAAATTTTTCTTAAATCCCTCTTATAAAATACTTATATTAATTTTTTTACGAATTTAATTCTGCCAAGTCATCTAGATACTGGTTGTTAATGACTGCTAAAATATAGGCATCTGCCTTCAAAAGATCATTAGGTCCAAACTGGACATCCAGCGGTGAATTTTCTTGTTCACGAAATCCTAGGACATTGAGGTTGTATTTGCCACGTAGATCTAGCTGGCTCAGGCTTTGACCTGCCCAAACACTCGGAATTTTCATCTCCACAATAGACACATTTTTATCCAGCTGAAAGACATCAACATTGTTATGAAAGAGAATGGTCTGCGCTAGAGACTGCCCCATTTCATACTCAGGTGAAATCACCGAGTCAGCACCGATTTTTTCTAACACCTTCTTGGCTGTCTGGCTTTTGACCTTGACAATAACCCTTGGTACACCTAGACTCTTACAATGCATAACTGCAAGCACACTCGACTCCAGATTTTCCCCTGTTGCCACTACAACCGTATCACAGGTATCAATTCCTGCAGTTCTGAGGAGTTCCTCGTCTGTAATATCGCCAACAACTCCACGCGCCAAAACAGGCTCAAATTGATTGATGCGCTCGGCGTGGTCGTCAATGGCAATGATATTCATATCTTGCTTGGCTAGGGCCGTCAGGACACTACTCCCGAAAATCCCCAAACCTAAAATTCCAATCGTACGATCTGACATCATTCTTCCTTTCTTATCCAATACTAATATCTGCTTTCATATACTGAATCAAATCTTTCTTATCAGGCTGGTAATCCGCTAGACTAACCAGCAAGGTCAAGGGACCGATACGGCCAATAAACATGAGCACCATGACAATGCTGAGAGCTAGCTTGCCCAATTCTGGCGTCAGATTTGCCGTTACCCCAACTGTCGCAAGGGCTGAAATGGTCTCAAACATGAGATAGATAAATCGCGGTGTTCCTTCTGCTGTAATTCCCAACAACATCAAGCCCAACAAGAAGGTCATCAAAAAGATAATGAAGACACTAAAGGATTTTTGGACTGTTCGAGCCTCAATAGTTCTCTGCGCAACATTGGCATGAGGCAAGCCCAGCAATTCACTACGCGCAAAGACCAATAAGACAAAGAAAGTCGTAATCTTGAGCCCCCCAGCCGTTCCTCCAGGCGCTCCACCCAGAAACATCTGTAGGATATAGATAAACAAGGTCACAGGCCGAGCTTGAGTATAGTCAATAGAAGCAAAACCGGCCGTTCTCATGCTGACGGTTTGGAAAAAGCTAACCAGCACTTTCTCTGGAACACTGAGATTGCCAATCGTTCCTGGATTGTGCCACTCCGTAAAGAGTGTGGATACTGTCCCAAACAGCAAAATCCCTGCAGTCAAGAAAAGGACCAACTTGGTGTGGAAACGCAGACGGCGTTTTTTCTTCTTGTTAAACTGGGTTGCCAAGTCAAACCAGACCATAAAGCCAAGACCACCTGTGATAATCAAGCCAGCAATGACCAGATTGATCAAGGGATCCGTCTGAAAAGCCACTAAACTGCTACTGCCGAAATTATCAAAACCAGCATTACAAAAGGCTGAAATGGCTAAAAAGATAGAGGTAAAAATGCCTCGTCCCCAGCCAAACTCAGGAATAAAACGAAAACTTAGTAGGAAGGCACCCAAGCCCTCCACCAGAAAAGTTGTCAAAAAGATAGACCGCATAAAGGCCTTCAGCGACCGAGTCTCCCCGTAACTAAAGCTTTCCTGAATAGTTTCACGACTGCGAAGACTGAGCTTTTGCTTCCCCTGAATATAAAAGACCCCGATAAAAGTCATGAGACCTAAGCCACCAATCTGTATCAAGAGCATACAAATCAACTGCCCCCAGACATTATAGGTAGTAGCTACCGGTTGCGTAGAAAGGCCGGTTACACAGACCATAGACACCGTCGTAAAAAGATGGTCAAAATAAGTGGCCTGCGAACCACTTGCCTGAACAAAAGGCAAACTCAAAAGAAGAGAGCCTATAAAAATAACTCCAACGAAACTTAAAAAAATCCGACGAGCTGGCGAAAGTCCACCCAAGGCTCTCTCAATTTTTTTCACAAATAATTTGAATAACATACATCCATTGTACCATAAAAAGTAGGAGAGTAGCTATATCTGAAAGGCTATCTCAAGGCAGAGTTCCAAGGCCTTCTCGAAAGCTTCTGAACCCCAGTCACGACTATCGTACTGGTCCAAGTCTGCTAAGGAATCAGCTGTAAACAACAACTCTCCCCAGAGAACCCCACGCAGTTGGGCTACTGCCGCAAGCGCAGAACACTCCATCTCCACAACAGCACAGCCTTCTTCCTTGCGATAAGCCACCTTTTCAGCCGTTTCTCGGTAAAAACCGTCTGTCGTCCAGGTCATGACTTCTTCATAGGGAATCCCTCTGGCTTCCAACACTCCCTCAATAGCAGTAATAGCCTCTGGCTGAATTTCCATATAACGAGAAGGTGCCACATAGTGATAACTAGCTCCTTCATCTCGCAGAGCGCGAACAGGGACTAGAAAGGCATTTTCTTCTATATCAGCCAGTACACCACAGGTTCCAGTGGAAATAATCTGCTCCACACCATATCCAATCAACCAATCCATAAACTGGGCTGCTGGAGCTGAACCAACAGGAGCCTGAGCCAGACAAATCTCCTCGCCCTTGTAGCTCATGACGTAGACTGGATAGGTCTTGGTGGCAGAAACGAATTCACCGACACAGTCCGCCCCTACTTCCCTCGCATAGCAGTCAATCTCCTCACCTAAAAATGCATAGACACACTTCTTGGACAAGTGCAAATCCAGCCCCTCGTGATTAGGCATGATAACCGCCTGAGGATTGTCATCAAACTCTAAAACAGGAATCGCATGTTTCTGAATCATAACCCACCTCCTCTGATTTTGTACTATTGTATCAAAAGCTGACCGAGTGTCAAGGAGGGGATTGATGAACTGAGTAGAAAAAAGCATCCCACTTACTGTACTGACCCCCAAAAGTTGGACAAATAATTATTGAAAGGATTTAGTTCTGTATTGCACAGGGCTAAGTCCTTTTAGTTTGACTTTAATTCGTTTGTTGTTGTAGTAATCAATGTAGTCCACAATAGCTTGTTCAAGGTCTTCTAAAGACCTAAAGTGCTTCTCATAACCATAAAACATTTCAGATTTCAAAATGCCAAAGAAGGACTCCATCATGCCATTGTCTGGGCTGTTGCCCTTGCGTGACATGGATGCTTGAATTCCCTTACTCTCTAGGAACCGATGATAAAAATCGTGTTGGTATTGCCAGCCTTGATCGCTATGGAGAATCGTATGCTCGTAGTGTTTCTCTGTAAAGGCCTGGTTTAACATAGCTTTCACTTGTTCTAAGTTTGGTGAAGTTGAAAGATTATAGGCGATAATTTCGCTATTAAAGCCATCTAAAACAGGCGATAAATAGAGTTTCTGTGTGCTATTTGGAATGGCAAACTCTGTCACATCCGTATAGCACTTTTCCATTGGCCTTGATGCTTCAAACTGACGTTGAATGAGATTCTCTGCTTTCTTACCAATCTCTCCTTGGTAGGAAGAATACTTTCGTTTCCGGCGAATTCGAGCTGTTAAACCAAGGACTTTCATCAGACGTTGGACCTTCTTATGATTCACTACAAAACCACGATTTCTTAGTTCAAGAGTAACTCTCCGATAGCCATAATTTCCTTTATGCTCATTATAAATGTCTTGTATTTCCAATTTGATAGCTTGATCTTTATCTACTTGATTCAGCTGATTTAAGTGGTAATAATAGGTTGAACGAGCAAGCTTTATAATGTTTAGAAGGATATCTAAAGGAAACTCTGTTACTAATCCTTGAACAATTTCTGTTTTTCTTCTAGCTCTTTTTCCTCCTTCAATCGGAGTTCCCTCAACTTTTTTAGAATAGCATTCTCCGCTCTCAGGTACTCATTTTCTGCTTGAAGACGTTCTAACTCTGTCATCTCTTCGGGTTTCTTCTTTGGTTTACGTCCCATTTTAGCTGGTCTCCCTCTTGTTTTCTCAACAATAGTATACCCGTTTTTCTTGTATTGTGCCAGCCAATTTGAAAGCATTCCTTGGTTTGGGAGAGCATAATCAAGGCTGACACTTCTACGTGAACGACCTTCAAGTAAGACTTTATCAATCATTTCTTGTTTTATTTCTGGAGAATAATAATTATTTCTCCCTTTCTTAACTATCTCTAACCCATAACGATCAATCAATTTAATCATGTAGGAAAGATTTCTCGCATCTATACCGAACATATCTGCAAGTCGTGAGTAGCTAAATCCTTGTTTTCTGAGTTCATAAATCTGAACTTTATCTTCATAAGTTAATTTCATAATAAAAACACCCCAAAAGTTAGATTTTGTGTCTAACTTTTGGGGTGCACTTCATAAGGTGCTCCGGCCTTTTTTTATTTAGCAACTGCCTTCTTGTAGTACATCTCTAACCCAAGCGCCGAGATTAGTAGCACCGCACCGACTGGTAAGTAGAGGGTTGGATAGACGGAGCTGGTTCCGTAGATGTCGAAGACTCCTTTGAGGAAGCTGCCGAAGATAAAAGTAAGGACACCCATCTTGTAGGCGGCTTGTGCGTCTTCTGACTCGAGGAAGGTTTTTCCGGTCATTTTTGCTGCGAGATTTGGCATGACTCCAAGCATGAGTGGAATCATAAACAGTAAGTACATGAATGGGGAGTAGACTTGGTGGCTGAAGAATTCATACACCGTTCCAACGACCAGTGTCACCACCGTTGCGACGGTGTAGAATGTCAGTCCTGTTTTCTTTTTATAAGTAGACAATGTCACTCACCTCTCTTTCTTCGATATTTCGACCGTTTGTTGTCGGTTTGTTAATGATTTGTCCGTTAAAGTACATGGTTGATGATCCACCGCCATCTAAGTTATAAGCGGTTGTGACGTTTAATTCTTTCATAAACTCAGCTAGCTGCTTCAACGATAATCCTTTACTTTCCCTAGTACGTCCATCTGATACCACAAATACATAGGTATTGTCGTCGATGATTCCGATGGCTGTACGCGGGTTGCTCGCCATGGCTTTCCCAACCTCGTCAGAGCTGTCTACGGCCACTTGTCCGTTTTCAATCAACGCTGGTCCAAATGACAAGACTTGCATCGCGCCGTTGTCGACTAACTGTTGCGCTGTAATGTCGCCTTCTTTGATGATGCCGAAGCTTCCGTCCTTGTAGATGACTAAATCTTCTTGGTCGGCGCTTTGGCTCTGGCTTCGTAATAGTTGTCCGTTACGAACGACGTATCCAGCATCTCTAGCGCCGTAGTAGTCCCCGTTAATCGCAAGGACTGAGTTCACGCTTTTTGCGGTCGTTGAAGTCTTCGCGGTTACGTTTCGACCGTATGTTTCGTCGGCCAAGGCGGCCTTAATCGACGCGTTGCCTTTGATTTTCACTGTTGCGACGTGGATTTGCGTATTGTTTCGTTCGTACGTCTCAATCG
>ERZ1699233.147-NODE-147-length-9629-cov-2.364239_pt1 | contig 9629 bp, 6 predicted proteins | sample MGYA00581539_ERZ1699233 | MGnify/ENA primary metagenome ERZ1699233 (study PRJEB42319, sample SAMD00040316) | human oral metagenome | material: saliva | host: Homo sapiens | study: EMG produced TPA metagenomics assembly of PRJDB4115 data set (Metgenomic analysis of... | reverse complement strand
GAACGGCACAGCCGTCCGCATCAGCGAATCTGTCCCCCTCGCCGAAGGCACGCGCCTTACCCTCGCCCATCCGCAATACGGCGATTTGATTTGGTATCCCCACGCCGATCACAATACGGACAAACCGCAAACCGGACAGGAAATCCGTATCAGCGTGGATGAAAGTCAGATTGTTTGGTTTGATTGAATGTGATGGATTCAGAAAAAGAAAAAGGCCGTCTGAAAATTAAGTTTCAGACGGCCTTATCTATTCAATCAAAATCAGTCTTTCAACTTCGCCAACTGAGTTTGAACTTTCGCCATTTTATCTTCCAATTCTGCCAAATCGGCTTTGTCTTTTTCCACCAAATGCGCCGGGGCTTTTTCGGTGTAGCCGGGTTTGGAGAGTTTGGCATTGAGTTTGTCCAAGGCTTTTTGCAGCTTCTCGGCTTCTTTGCTCAAACGGGCGGTTTCGGCGGCTTTGTCGATTTCGACTTTCAACATCAGGCGCGCGCCGTTGCAGACGGCGACAGGTGCGTCTTCCGCTTCGGGCAGGCTGTCCACCAGCTTGGCTTCGGTCAGTCGGGTCAGCGACGGCAGGTATTTGAGCAGGCCTTCGAGTTCTGCGCTGCCTTCGACGAAGAGCGGCGCTTTGACGTTTGGCGCGATACCCATTTCGCCGCGCAGTTTGCGCACTTCTTCCACCAAGTCTTTCAATGCAGCCATTTTGTCGAAGGCCGTCTGAACGATTTTTTCTTTATCAGCTTGCGGATAGGCGGCCAACATGATGCTGTCGGCGGTTTTGGCATTCGCCAGAGGCGCAACGACCTGCCACAGCTCTTCGGTAATGAAAGGCATGATTGGGTGCAGCAGGCGCAGGATGGTTTCGAGTACGCGCACGAGGGTGCGGCGTGTGGTGCGCTGGGTTGTCGGGCAGCCGGTTTGGATTTGCACTTTTGCCAGCTCGATGTACCAGTCGCAATATTCGTTCCACACAAATTCGTACAGCGTTTGCGCGGCAAGGTCGAAGCGGTAGGTTTCAAAGGCTTCGGCAACGGCGGCTTCGGCTTGTTGCAGTTTGCCGATAATCCATTGGTCGGCAAAGGTAAACGCCAACGGCTGCATTTCGTCTTGACCGCAGTCTTTGTCTTCGGTGTTCATCAACACGAAGTTGGTGGCGTTCCACAATTTATTGCAGAAGTTGCGGTAGCCTTCGGCGCGTTTGAAGTCGAAGTTGACGCTGCGGCCGAGGCTGGCGTAGCTCGCCATGGTGAAGCGCAATGCGTCCGCGCCCATGCTGGGGATGCCTTCGGGGAAGAGTTTTTTCGTGGCTTCTTCCACTTTCGGCGCGGTTTCGGGTTTGCGCAGGCCGGTGGTACGTTTTACCAGCAGTTTTTCCAAGTCGATGCCGTCAATCAAATCCACAGGGTCGATGACGTTGCCTTCGGATTTGGACATTTTTTTGCCTTCGTGGTCGCGCACGATGCCGTGGATGTACACGTCTTTAAACGGTACTTTGCCGGTGAAGTGGGTGGTCATCATAATCATGCGCGCCACCCAGAAGAAGATGATTTCGTAGCCGGTGACCAAGACATTGGACGGCAGGAAGGCTTTGAGTTCGTCGGTTTCAGACGGCCAGCCGAGCGTGGAGAACGGCACGAGCGCGGAGGAGAACCATGTGTCCAATACGTCTTCTTCGCGGGTCAAGCCTGTTTTGCCGGCTTGTTTTTCGGCTTCTTCCTGATTGCGGGCGACGTAAACATTGCCTTCATTGTCATACCATGCAGGGATTTGATGGCCCCACCACAATTGGCGCGAGATACACCAGTCTTGGATGTTGTTCATCCATTGGTTGTAGGTGTTGACCCAGTTTTCAGGGATAAAGCGCACTGCACCGCTGTCGACGGCTTTTTTGGCTTTATCGGCAAGGCTCAGGCCTTTGAATTCGCTGTCAGGCTCGCCGCCGTTTGGCGTGGCGGACATGGCGACAAACCATTGGCTGGTCAGCATCGGTTCAATCACTGAACCGGTACGGTCGCCTTTCGGCGTCATCAGCGTGTGCGGTTTAATTTCGACCAAGAAACCTTGTTCCTGCAAATCGGCAACCATTTGTTTGCGCGCGGCAAAACGGTCCAAACCTGCGTATTTTTCAGGCAGGGCAAAGCCTGGTTGCGCTTCGCCTTTGAAGTTGAACACTTCGGCGTTTGCCAGCACTTTGGCTTCCAAATCGAACACATTAATCAGGCGCGTGTCGTGGCGTTTGCCGACTTCGTAGTCGTTGAAGTCGTGCGCAGGCGTGATTTTCACGCAGCCTGTGCCGAAGTCTTTTTCGACGTATTCGTCCGCAATCACGGGGATAGTGCGGCCGGTCAGCGGCAGGATTAATTCTTTGCCGATTAAGTGGGTGTAACGTTCGTCTTCAGGATTGACGGCAACGGCCACGTCACCCAGCAGTGTTTCAGGACGGGTGGTCGCCACGATAACGGCTTCGGCAGGATTGTCCGCCAGCGGATAGCGGATGTGCCACATAGAGCCTTGTTCTTCCACGCTTTCCACTTCCAAATCAGACACTGCGGTACCCAATACCGGATCCCAGTTCACCAAGCGTTTGCCGCGGTAAATCAAGCCTTGTTCATACAGGCGCACGAACACTTCGGTCACGGTTTCGGCGCGCACGTCGTCCATCGTGAAATACTCGCGCGTCCAGTCGGCAGAACAGCCCACGCGGCGCATTTGTTGGGTAATCGTGCCGCCGGAAACTTCTTTCCATTCCCACACTTTTTCCAAGAATTTTTCGCGGCCCAAGTCATGACGGGACACGTTTTGCGCGGCAAGCTGACGCTCGACCACGATTTGCGTGGCGATGCCCGCGTGGTCGGTGCCGGGAATCCAGGCGGTGTTGCAGCCTTTCATGCGGTAGTAGCGGGTCAGGCCGTCCATGATGGTTTGGTTGAAGGCATGACCCATGTGCAGCGTGCCGGTTACATTGGGCGGCGGCAGTTGGATGGAGAAAGACGGTTTCGTCAAATCCATATCGGGTTGGAAATAGCCCTGCTCTTCCCAGTTTTGATAATGTTTGGATTCGATTTCGGCTGGATTGTATTTGTCTAACATGATGGAACTTTGTGAAATTAAGGTTATTTTTGATGTGCGGATTATAACGCAAAAAGGCCGTCTGAATCATTTCAGACGGCCTTTGGCATACGGGTTTTAAAAATGGAACAATACCAGGCTGACGGCAATCACCGCCATACCCGTTGTCAGGCCGTAAACGGTTTCATGGCCGTCTGAATAGCGTTTGGCGGCCGGCAGCAGCTCGTCCAACGCCAAAAACACCATCACGCCGGCTATCACGCCAAATACCGAACCAAACACGGCAGGCGATAAAAACGGCTGCAAAATCAAATAGCCCAAAGCCGCACCCAAAGGCTCGGCCAGGCCGGATAGCAGGCACGCCCATACCGTTTTCTTACGGCTGCGGGTGGCAAAATAAACCGGCGCGGCGATGGAAATGCCCTCCGGAATATTATGGATGGCAATCGCCAAGGCCAAAGGCATCCCGACCGCCGGATTTTCCAAGGTGGCAAAAAACGTCGCCAAACCTTCGGGGAAATTGTGCGCCGTAATCGCAAACGCCGCCATCATACCGACTCGCGCGATATGGCGGCGTTTACTTTCTTGAAACGATGGGTCTTGCGCGTCTAAAGTTTCATGCGGGTTCGGCACCAGGCGGTCGATCAGCGCAATGCCGCCCATCCCGGCCAAAAATGCCATGGTCGCCGCCGCAAACGCGTGGTCTTTATCATAAATTTCAGCGAACGCCTCACTGGATTTACTGAAAATCTCCGTCAGGGAAACATACACCATCGCACCACCGGCAAATGCCAAACCAAACGACAACACGCGCGGATTGGGCGTTTTGGAAAACATCACCAAGCCGCTGCCTAATACGGTAAACAAACCGGCAGCCAACGTGATGGAAAAGGCAACGGCCAAATTGGACATCGAAAAATCGGGCATGAGAAAACCTGCGCTAAAAGCTGGGACAGGTTCAGACTAACACTTTTTAATGCGTATGATAATAGTTATTATTTATTTTATTGATTGGATACACGGATTTTGAAACAAAAGGCCGTCTGAAAAATAATTTTCAGACGGCCTTTACATTTGAAATGCCATTAAATCTTATCGCTTTCCAGCTTAAGCCTGATAGCGCGACAGGCTCAAGTCGTCGCTGCGGATTTCGGTGTCTTTGCCGCACACGCTATCGGCGGTTAATTTTGCCGAACCCAGCGACATGGTCCAGCCCAAAGTACCGTGGCCGGTATTCAGGAAGAGATTATCAAAGCGGGTGCGCCCGATTAGCGGCGTGCTGTCGGGCGTCATCGGTCTGAGTCCGCTCCAGAACAATGCCTGATTCAAGTCGCCGCCTTCGGGGAACAAATCGTTGACGACCAAAGCCAGCGTTTCGCGGCGTTTTTCGGACAGTTTGATTTCGTAGCCGGACAATTCCGCCATGCCGCCGACGCGGATTCTGTTGTCAAAGCGCGTGATGGCGACTTTGTAGCTTTCATCCAAAACGGTGGAAACCGGCGCGCCGTCTGAGTTTGTGACCGGCAGGGTCAAGGAATAGCCTTTGACGGGATAAATCGGCAGATTGAGGTCTAACTGCGCCAAAACCGTCCTGCTGAAGCAGCCGAGCGCGCAGACGAAGGCATCTGCTTCAAAGCGTTCTGTTTCGGTTTCGACTGCGCTGATGCGCAGCCCGTTATGGTCGATGCAGCTGATAGTTTGGTTGAAATGAAACTGTACGCCCTTTTCCTGACACAATTTATACAGATTTTCGGTAAACAGATGGCAGTCGCCGGTTGCGTCCGCAGGCAGGTGCAGGCCGCCGGCAATTTTGGCGGTAACGCGTGCCAGCGCAGGCTCAAACTCTGCACATTCTTCGGGTTTCAGACGGCGGTACGGCACGCCGTAGCGTTCCAAAACGGCAATGTCTTGTTCTGCCGCTTCGACTTCTTTAGCTTGGCGGAAAATCTGCAACGTCCCTTTTTTACGCCCTTCAAAATTCATGCCGGTTTGCGCTTCAAAACGGCGGAACATTTCACGGCTGTATTCGGAAATCCTGACCATGCGCTCTTTATTGATTTGATAGCGCGCTGCCGTGCAGTTTTGCAGCATTTGCCACAGCCATTCGATTTGATACAGGCTGCCGTCAGGGCGAAACAGCAAAGGCGGATGGCTTTTAAACAGCCATTTCAGCGCTTTGGTCGGGATACCGGGTGCAGCCCAAGGCGTGGTATAGCCGTAGGAAAGCTGGCCTGCATTGGCAAAACTAGTTTCCATCGCCACGCCCTCGGCGCGGTCGATGACCGTTACTTCATATCCTGCTTCTGCCAGATACCACGCGGAAGATACGCCGGCAACCCCAGCACCTAAAATAAGCACTTTCATTTTTCTCCTCCTCTGACTTTTTTCCAAACAGACTTAATATACATCGGGCCGTCTGAATGTTCATATTCAGACGGCCTTGGATATTAATGCGGCAATTCGCCGTTTTTGATTTTTTGTTTGAAGTCGCGCGTTTCATTGACGATGACTTTCGCCATCAACAAAAGCGCAATCAGATTGGGCAAGGCCATCAAGCCGTTGAATGTGTCCGAAGCCAGCCACACCAAATCAAGGCTCAACACGGTACCCAGCATGACCGAAGAAACATAACCGACGCGGTACAAACCGGCAAACTTCTCGCCGAAGACGTAAACCGCGCATTTCTCGCCGTAATAACACCAGCCGAGAATGGTTGAGTAAGCAAAGAAAATCAGGCCGATGGTGACAATCCAGCCGCCGATGCCGGGCAGCATTTTTTGGAAAGTGACGGTTGTCAGCGCCGCGCCGCTCAATTCAGGTTTCACAAACTCGCCACCTGCGCCGAGCAGACCCATGACCAACACGATACCGGTAATCGAGCAGACAACGATGGTGTCCAAAAAAGTACCGGTCATGGAAACCAAAGCCTGACGGACGGGGTGGTCGGTTTTCGCGGCGGCGGCGGCAATCGGCGCAGAACCCATACCCGCCTCGTTGGAGAACACGCCGCGCGCCACGCCGTAGCGGATGACCGTACCGATGGCACCGCCTGCCACGGCTTGCGCGCTAAACGCATCGGAGAAAATCAGTTTGACGGCAGGCATCAGCACATCGGAATTAATCACGATAATGGCAATACCGCCTACTACATAAAACACTGCCATGGCAGGTACGATAAAAGATGCGGCTTTGGCAATGCCCTTAATGCCGCCCAAAAGTACAATGGCCGTTAATACGGTCAATATCAAGCCGGTGTAGGCAGGTTCGACGCCGAAGCTGGTTTGCACTGCCTGCGCAACCGAGTTGGACTGCACCGAGCTGCCGATACCGAATGAAGCGAATGTGCCGAACAGCGCAAATGCGACGGCCATCCATTTCCAGTTTTTGCCCAAGCCTTTTTCAATGTAGTACATCGGACCGCCGGACATTTCGCCTTTGGAATTGGTCACGCGGTATTTCACCGCCAACACGCCCTCGCCGTATTTGGTGGCCATACCGAAAATGGCGGTCATCCACATCCAAAATACCGCGCCCGGGCCGCCGGTTACCACCGCAGTCGCCACACCGGCGATGTTACCCGTACCGATGGTGGCGGACAGCGCGGTCATCAACGCCGCCAAATGGGAAATATCGCCTTCGTGGTCTTCGCCGTCTTCATGCTTCTTTGACGGCACAAACGCCTGTTTCAGCGCATAACCCAACATGGTGAACTGCAAGCCTTTCAGCAAAACGGTCAGCAAAATGCCCGTACCGACCAGCAGCATCAACATAATAGGTCCCCAGACCCAGCCGCTGATGGTTTCGAAAAAGGCTTTGAGATTATCTAAAAAAAATTGCATGGCTTTCTCCTTTGTCTGTTTTATTTTTTATGCACTACTTTTTGTAGTGTCATGTAATTTCAGCACAGAATATTCAATAAGACAATATCTTTCTTTTTAAAAAGATTTTTGAGGTTTTACCCTAAAAAGATATCTATTTAGACCGACCAGATTGTTTACAATCCGCTAAAAATAAAGGCTGTAGCCGAGATAAAATGCCAAATGAAAGTTAATCAACCATCAATTAAAACTGCAACAATTAAAATGACACAATCGACAAATGGCACATTATTGAAAAATACAAATGCGCAAATCTTGTTTAAAAAAAGCCTCAGGCCGTCTGAAAGATGGTTTTCAGACGGCCTGAGGCTTGTTAATTATATTGATAAAGTCAGGTTGATGAATGTTGCCCAAGCAACTGCGCCAACACTCGGGCAAAGCGTTCCGTCGTGCCTTCGCTGGTGTGCAAATACAGGGCGGGATCGATGAGTTCCAATTCATTGAGCAGGAAGGTGTCGCCGACCAATGTGCCGTCCACTCGGGCGTAAGCCGGCATTTGCGGCAAAGCGGCCAGTACATCTTGCGCGGCACGGACGGCAAACTCGGGCGGCTCGATACCGAACACCGACACGCCATAGGCCGAGTTGGCGCGCCATTCGCCTTGGGGCGGCTGACGGCGCACGGCATGGCTGAATGCGCCGTTGAAAAACACCAGCGAGGTTTCGCCTGCTGTTTCGATTTCGCGGATATAAGGTTGAACAATCATGCCTTGCGGATAATCCGCCATATCCACGTCCAATACATCCGCACAAACTTTGACTACCCCTTTGCCGCTCTGCCCGAATGCCGGCTTGATGACTGCTTCCGTCCAGCCATGTCGGTTCAGGATGTCGGCCAATTCGGCTTTTTGCGGCGGAACGAACACGCTGGGAATCACTTGCGCGCCGCACGCCGCCAAATCACACAAATAAGTCTTTTCCATATTCCAAGCCATCAGCTCGGGCGGATTGATAAAACGCTGCCCCGCCTGCTCGGCTTGCTCCAGCCATTGGCGGAAGGCTTCGGGTTCGGCGGCATAATCCCATGCGCACAAAGGCAGCAAAAACGGCGCGGACGGATGGTTTTGCCACGCATCAAATACGGTTTTCACGCCCATGGTTTCCAAGCATGCCGCCAATGTTTTCAGGTTGTCTGATGGTTCGGGATAGGTTTGGCAGGTAATGAGTGCCAAAACGGTTTTCTCGGTCATGATTGCCACCTCATTGCTAAAACCAAAATTATATAGCAAAATCAAACCAAAAGATTTTTCAGACGGCCTGATACATGAGGCCGATTCTGATAAAATGGTCTCCCCTTTTTCGTCGGAACATGCTCATGAAATCTGCTCACGTCCTTGTCTGGTTCCGCCGTAACCTCCGCCTGCACGACAATGCCGCGCTTAATGCCGCCGTTGCAAGCGGTTTGCCCATCGCCTGCGTCTGGGTCAGCCAAAGGCCGTCTGAAAACCACAATCCGCGTCAAAGCCTGTTCCACTATCAAGCCGCGCAAGAGCTGCATACCCGTCTGGCGGCGCACCATATTCCTTTATATGTTGTCGCCTCCGACGAAGACCTCCTCCCCTTGGCTGCTGCGTTCAATGCCCATACCGTCATCACAGACGAAGCCTACACCGAAGCCGAAATCCGCCAAGACAACCACCTCTGGCACAATTTCGACCGAGCAGGCATTACCCTGCAACACGCCAACGACCGCGGTATTTTGGCCAAATCCCCCCTCATGGATGCCAACGGCCTGCCCTACACCGATTTTGCCGCCTATAAACAAGCATGGTTGCAGGCTTATTCAGGACAAAGGCCGTCTGAAACCGAATTGCCTGTTCAAACCGGACAAAACGTTCCACTGTTTCCAGCCCATACCGGCGCGGTATTGCCTGCCTATCAGCAGGGCGGCGAAACCGCAGCCTTAACGCAATGGCACGCATTCAAACAGAATTTGGTTCACTACCCGATTACCCAAAACTTTCCGGCACGAAAAAACACCAGCCTCCTCAATGCCTACCTGTCCGCAGGCTGCATTTCACCGCGCCTGCTGGCCGCCGAAGGCTTGGCAAACCGACATTTCGAATGGCTGGACAAGCTTATTTTCCGCGACTACTGCTACCAGCTCGCCTACCACCGCCGCCTGCCCGAAACAACCGATGCCGCTCCGGTACGCGAATACTGGCGACTCGGCCAAACCGGCGTACCCATCATCGACGCCTCCATCCGCGGCCTCGAAGCCACTGGTCACTTACACCCCGTTCTCCAGCAGCTGTGCGCCCACTATTTCTGCCACGCCCTCAACTTCGACCCCAACCAAGGCATCGCGTGGACAGCCTCCGTCCAAACCGGCACCGACCCCGCGCTCAACCAAGCCAACTGGCACCTCGCCGCACAAGACACGGCCACCGTCCGCTATGCCCACCGTTCGCATCAAATCGATCCCGACGGCAGCTACATCCGCAGTTACGTCCCCGAATTGGCGCACCTACCGTCCACCCTCATCCACACGCCGTGGGCCGCCGCCGATGACATCGACACACACGGCTACCCCTTTCCCAAGGCCGTCTGAAACCTGCGTTCACACCAAAAAACCACACTAAATACAGCTGAAAAACGTTCAAACAAAATATTTTGGTTTAAGACGGCCAAACAGATTGAATAGACAAGCTTTACACGGTAAACTTACGTCATTAAAAAA
>ERZ1699233.145-NODE-145-length-9711-cov-4.792467_pt1 | contig 9711 bp, 4 predicted proteins | sample MGYA00581539_ERZ1699233 | MGnify/ENA primary metagenome ERZ1699233 (study PRJEB42319, sample SAMD00040316) | human oral metagenome | material: saliva | host: Homo sapiens | study: EMG produced TPA metagenomics assembly of PRJDB4115 data set (Metgenomic analysis of... | reverse complement strand
CGGGCGATTATTCGAGGGAGGCCCGATTCAGGGCTTCCCCGGTAACCGTAACCCGCTGGCCTTCATAGCGCTGCTGCTGGCCGTGTGCCTGGTGTTGCGCTGGATGCAGACCAGGCGCGCGCTGCCCTCCACGCCCGCGTGGCTCGCTGCGTGCGGCGTCACCTTGCTCCTCACGCAATCCGCGACAGTCGCTCTGTCTACCGCGGGTTGCTTGACTGTTGTCGTGGGCTTGGTCGTTCAGCGGCGCGTCCCCGTGCACCTGCGCCTGCGCGTCGTCGGTATCTTCACGGGGACGGGCGTCATCGCGGCGGTTATTGCATTCTTTGCGCGGCATTGGATCGCCGATGCCTTTGGGCGTAGCCCGGACATGAGCGGGCGCTCCATCATCTGGCACTCCGTCGCGCCGCTCATCGCTGAGCGCCCGCTTGGGGGCTGGGGATGGTTTATTGGCTGGCCCACGTGGCTGGAACCATTCGCGGGCCTTGTGGTGCGTCAGGACGGAACATCGACGAACCAGGCTCACAATGCCTACGTGGAGGCGGCCCTGACGACAGGTTGCGTAGGCGCGTTTTTGGCGACGGCGGCGATCATCTGGACGTTGTTCCGCGTCGTCAAGGTCGCGGTCGCCCACATCGACGACAACCTGTGGGACGTGATCCCCGCGGTCCTCATGATCGCCATGTTCATTCAGTCCTTTACCGAATCCCGTCTGCTCTTCGAGGGCAACTGGATGCTCTTCGTCATCATCGCCACCTGGGTGAAGGTGCGTGGCGAGGTGCCCATCGTGTGGCCGTCGGCTGCACGCCAGCATCTCGAATACTCTTAAGTCAGGAACGTCTATCCCTTTTGTCGACCCGGGAGGTCCACCATGTCGCGATCCGAAACGCACGTGTCCCTGTGGGGTGGTCGCTTCGCTGGCGGCCCGTCGCAGGCCCTGGCAGCGCTGAGCGTGTCGACCCACTTCGATTTCCGACTGGCCCACGTCGACATTGCCGGTTCGCACGCGCACGCCGACGAGCTGCCCCGCGTCGGTCTGCTCACCGACCAGGAATGCGCGGACATGCACGACGCGCTGTCCCGCCTCGACGCGGACGTCGCCTCCGGTGCCTTCGTTCCTAGCCCCGACGATGAGGACGTGCACACGGCCCTGGAGCGCGGCCTCATCGACCGCGCCGGTGCGACCCTGGGCGGTAAGCTCCGCGCCGGCCGCTCCCGCAACGACCAGATCGCCACCCTTATCCGCGTGTATCTGCGCGAAGAGGCGCGCCACCTGGCTGGCCGCGTTCTCGACATCGCCCAGGCCCTCGTCGGCCAGGCCGAGCGCGCGGGCGACGCCGTCATGCCCGGTCGCACCCATATGCAGCACGCCCAGCCCGTCCTCGTCGCCCACCACCTGCTCGCCCACGTGTGGCCGCTCCTGCGCGACGTGGCCCGCCTGCGCGACTGGGATAAGCGCGCCGCCATCTCGCCCTACGGCTCCGGCGCGCTGGCCGGTAATACGCTCGGAATGGACCCGCGCCGCATTGCAGCGGCACTCGGCTTCACCGACTCCGTCGAAAACTCCATCGACGGCACCTCCGCGCGCGACGTCGTCGCCGAGTTCTCCTTCATCTGCGCTCAGATCGGCATCGACATCTCCCGCCTGAGCGAAGAGATCGTCATCTGGAACACCAAGGAATTCGGTTACGTCACGCTCGACGACGCTTACTCGACCGGCTCGTCCATCATGCCGCAGAAGAAGAACCCCGACGTCGCCGAGCTCGCGCGTGGCAAGGCCGGGCGCCTCATCGGCGACCTGACCGCCCTCCTCGCCGTCCTCAAGGCCCTTCCTCTCGCGTACGACCGCGACCTCCAGGAGGACAAGGAGCCCGTCTTCGACCAGATCGACACCCTCGACGTCCTGTGCCCCGCCGTGGCCGGCATGATCGACACGATGACCATCCACCTCGACCGTCTCGCCGAGCTGGCCCCCCAGGGCTTCTCCCTGGCCACCGACATCGCCGAATGGCTCGTCAAGCGCGGCGTCCCGTTCCGCGATGCGCACGAGATCTCGGGTGCTTGCGTTCGCCTCGCCGAAGCCAGGGGAGTGGAACTCGCGGATCTGACCGATGCTGAACTCGCCCAGGCCTCGTCCCATCTCGACCCCGAGGTACGCTCTGTGCTCACCGTCGACGGCTCCGTTGGCGCGCGCCTGGGTCGCGGCGGCACCGCACCGGTACGCGTGGCCGAGCAGCTCGACGAGGCCCGGGCTGGCCTCGAAGATGCATGGCAGTGGGCGGTCGCTGGGCTGCGCTAACGCCCCTGGCTGCGAAGCCGATACACTTACAACCACAACAACCCGTCAAATCCGCAAGGAAGGACAACTTTCGTGACAGACATTCTGGACGACCTGCAGTGGCGTGGGCTGCTCGCGCAGCACACCGACCTCGAGGCGCTTCGCGCACACCTGAGCGCCGGACCTGTCACCTTCTATTGCGGTTACGACCCGACGGCCCCCTCCCTGCACCATGGCCACCTCGTCCAGCTGATCGTCATGCGGCACCTGCAGCTTGCGGGCCACCGCCCGCTCGCGCTCGTGGGCGGAGCGACCGGTCAGATCGGCGATCCGCGTCAGAGTGGCGAGCGTCAGCTGCAATCCACCGAGGTTGTGCGAGGCTGGGCGGAACGCCTGCGTGCGCAGATCTCGAAGTTCCTCGACTTCGAAGGACCGGCCGCCGCGCAGATGGTGAACAACCTGGACTGGACGCAGGAGATGAGCGCCATCGACCTGCTGCGCACGATCGGCAAGTACTTCCGCGTGGGCACCATGCTCAACAAGGACATCGTCGCCCGCCGTATTGCTTCCGACGAGGGCATCTCCTACACGGAGTTCTCCTACCAGGTGCTCCAGGCCAACGACTTCCTTGAACTCTACCGTCGTCACGGCTGCACGCTCGAAACCGGCGGCAACGACCAGTGGGGCAACATGGTCGGCGGCGTCGACCTAATCCGTAAGGTTGAGGGTGTTGATACCCACGTCATGACCACGCCGATCATCACCAAAGCCGACGGCACCAAGTTTGGCAAGTCTGAGGGCGGGGCTATCTGGCTCGACCCGGAGATGATGACCCCCTACGCCTTCTACCAGTTCTGGCTGCAGGTGGCTGACGAGGACGTGGTTCGTTTCCTCAAGATCTTCACGTTCAAGACGCGCGAGGAAATCGAGGCCCTGGCTCTGGAGGTCGCCGAGCGCCCCCACCAGCGCGCCGCCCAGAAGGCCCTGGCCGCCTCCGTCACCGAACTGGTGCACGGCGCCGACCAGCTCGAGCGCGTTCTGGCCGCGACCCAGGCCCTGTGGGGCGGCGGCGACATCCGCGATCTCGACGAGGCCACCCTGGCCGCCGCGACCGCCGACCTGCCCCGCGCTTCCCTGACCCTGGGCGAGTCCACAGTCGCCGACGCGCTCGTGGCGCTCGGCTTCGAAAAGGGTAAGACCGCCGCACGCCGCACCATTTCCTCGGGCGGCGCCTCCGTCAATAACGTCAAGGTTGAGGATCCCGAGGCTGTTTTCTCCGCACACGACCTTCTTGCGGGTGGTTTGGCTCTCATTCGCAAGGGTCGCAAGAACCTGGCGGTCGTTGAACTGAGCTAATTGGTCGCGAGGAGCGGGCGCTCGGCAATTGCCGGGCGCCCGTTTTTCGTTGTGTTTGTTGGATTTGTGTGGTGTGTGTTGGGGGTCACGTTGTTTTGGTTTGACTTTGGGTGTGGGGGTGGGTAGATTATTCACCTGTCGCCGCGGGCCTGTGGGTTTGTGGTGGTGGTTCACTGCTGTGGGTGGCTGGGCTTTGTGGTTTGGTTGTCTGGGGTGTGTGGGTGTTGTTTGTGAACTCGATAGTGTGTTTGTTTGTTTTTTATGCCTGTTTTTTGTTTTTGAGTGTTTTTGGTTGGGATTGCTGGCTGGCCGGTTGTGGTTGGTTGGTTTTTCTGGGCTTTAACGTTTTTGTTTTTGTTCGGAGAGTTTGATCCTGGCTCAGGACGAACGCTGGCGGCGTGCTTAACACATGCAAGTCGAACGCTGATGACCTGGCTTTTGTTGGGTTGGATGAGTGGCGAACGGGTGAGTAACACGTGAGTAACCTGCCCTCTTCTTTGGGATAACGCCCGGAAACGGGTGCTAATACTGGATATTCACTGGCCTTCGCATGGGGGTTGGTGGAAAGGTTTTTTCTGGTGGGGGATGGGCTCGCGGCCTATCAGCTTGTTGGTGGGGTGATGGCCTACCAAGGCTTTGACGGGTAGCCGGCCTGAGAGGGTGACCGGTCACATTGGGACTGAGATACGGCCCAGACTCCTACGGGAGGCAGCAGTGGGGAATATTGCACAATGGGCGAAAGCCTGATGCAGCGACGCCGCGTGAGGGATGGAGGCCTTCGGGTTGTAAACCTCTTTCGCTCATGGTCAAGCCGCAGCTTTGGGTTGTGGTGAGGGTAGTGGGTAAAGAAGCGCCGGCTAACTACGTGCCAGCAGCCGCGGTAATACGTAGGGCGCGAGCGTTGTCCGGAATTATTGGGCGTAAAGGGCTTGTAGGCGGTTGGTCGCGTCTGCCGTGAAATCCTCTGGCTTAACTGGGGGCGTGCGGTGGGTACGGGCTGACTTGAGTGCGGTAGGGGAGACTGGAACTCCTGGTGTAGCGGTGGAATGCGCAGATATCAGGAAGAACACCGGTGGCGAAGGCGGGTCTCTGGGCCGTTACTGACGCTGAGGAGCGAAAGCGTGGGGAGCGAACAGGATTAGATACCCTGGTAGTCCACGCTGTAAACGTTGGGCACTAGGTGTGGGGGCCACCCGTGGTTTCTGCGCCGTAGCTAACGCTTTAAGTGCCCCGCCTGGGGAGTACGGCCGCAAGGCTAAAACTCAAAGGAATTGACGGGGGCCCGCACAAGCGGCGGAGCATGCGGATTAATTCGATGCAACGCGAAGAACCTTACCAAGGCTTGACATGCACGGCGGCACTGCAGAGATGTGGTGGCATTTGGTTGGTCGTGTGCAGGTGGTGCATGGTTGTCGTCAGCTCGTGTCGTGAGATGTTGGGTTAAGTCCCGCAACGAGCGCAACCCTTGCCCTATGTTGCCAGCACGTGATGGTGGGGACTCGTGGGGGACTGCCGGGGTTAACTCGGAGGAAGGTGGGGATGACGTCAAATCATCATGCCCCTTATGTCTTGGGCTTCACGCATGCTACAATGGTTGGTACAGAGGGTTGCGATACTGTGAGGTGGAGCGAATCCCTTAAAGCCAGTCTCAGTTCGGATTGGGGTCTGCAACTCGACCCCATGAAGGTGGAGTCGCTAGTAATCGCAGATCAGCAACGCTGCGGTGAATACGTTCTCGGGCCTTGTACACACCGCCCGTCACGTCACGAAAGTTGGTAACACCCGAAGCCCATGGCCTAACCGGCTTGTCCGGGGGGAGTGGTCGAAGGTGGGATTGGCGATTGGGACGAAGTCGTAACAAGGTAGCCGTACCGGAAGGTGCGGCTGGATCACCTCCTTTCTAGGGAGCCCGTTTTGTGGGGGACAATGCAGCATGTTGGCCGTTTGGTTGGTGTGTTGGTTGTTTTCTTGTGCCTGCATGTGTTTACTGCCCGGATTGTGGGTGGTGGGTGTGGGTGCGTTTTTGGGTTGGGTATAAAATGTTTCTCTGCTGCTGTTTGGTGGTGGGGGGCTTTCAAGCACACTGTCGGGTTCACGTTCAACACCGTGTGAGCGTCCGCTGCCTGTGTTGGTGGTGGTTGCCTGCGCAGCCAGCCGGTGACTGTTGTGTTGTTGGTGTGGGTTGTGTGTGGTGGGTTGTTTGTGATTTGTATAGTGGTTGCGAGCATATTTGTTCTGTACTGTTTTTTGTGTTTTGTTTAGTTTTGTTGGGCATTCGGTGGATGCCTTGGCATCAAGAGCTGATGAAGGACGTTGCGGCCTGCGATATGCCTCGGGGAGCTGGCGAGCGAGCGTTATTATCCGAGGGTGTCCGAATGGGGGAACCTAACCTGGGTTGTGCTGGGTTACCATCATCTGAACGTGTATAGGGTGGTGGGGGGAACGCGGGGAAGTGAAACATCTCAGTACCCGTAGGAGAAGATATTCCGTGAGTAGTGGCGAGCGAAAGCGGAGGAGGCTAAACCAGATGCGTGTGATAGGCGGCGGCCGTTGCGTGTTTGGTGTTGTGGGGCCATGTTGGATCCTTCTGCCGGGGGGTCGCGCCGTATGATGCTGGGAGTCGAACAGTTTGGGATGGCTGACCGTAGAGCGTGAGAGTCGTGTAGGTGGACTGGTGTTGTGTGGTGTGGATGTGGTGCCCGAGTAGTGCGGGACTCGTGAAATCTCGTGTGAATCTGCCAAGACCACTTGGTAAGCCTAAATACTACTTGATGACCGATAGTGCATAGTACCGTGAGGGAATGGTGAAAAGTACCCCGGGAGGGGAGTGAAATAGTACCTGAAACCGTGTGCCTGTAAGCCGTCAGAGCCTTGTGGGGTGATGGCGTGCCTTTTGAAGAATGAGCCTGCGAGTTAGTGATACGTGGCGTGCTTAACCCGTGTGGGGTATGCGTAGCGAAAGCGAGTCTGAAAAATTTGGCGTTTGTCGCGTGTTCTAGACCCGAAGCGGGGTGATCTACCCATGGTCAGGTTGAAGCAGAGGTAAGACTGTGTGGAGGACCGAACCCACCAGGGTTGAAAACCTGGGGGATGAACTGTGGGTAGGGGTGAAAGGCCAATCAAACTCCGTGATAGCTGGTTCTCCCCGAAATGCATTTAGGTGCAGCGTTGCGTGGTCCCTGGTGGAGGTAGAGCTACTGGATGGCCGATGGGCCCTGTGGGTTACTGACGTCAGCCAAACTCCGAATGCCATTAGGTGTAGCGTGGCAGTGAGACTGCGGGGGATAAGCTTCGTAGTCGAGAGGGAAACAGCCCAGATCATCAGCTAAGGCCCCTAAGCGTGCGCTAAGTGGGAAAGGATGTGGAGTCGCGGTGACAACCAGGAGGTTGGCTTAGAAGCAGCCATCCTTGAAAGAGTGCGTAATAGCTCACTGGTCAAGTGGTTCTGCGCCGACAATGTAGCGGGGCTCAAGCGTACCGCCGAAGCTGTGGCAACAACGCGTTGTGCTGGCGCCAGGAACTGGAGTGCTGGTGTGTTGTTGGGTAGGGGAGCGTCCTGCACGAGGTGAAGCCTGGAGGTGACTTCTGGTGGATTGTGTGGGAGTGAGAATGCAGGCATGAGTAACGAATCTGCGGTGAGAATCCGCAGCGCCGATTGACTAAGGGTTCCAGGGCTAGGTTTATCCGCCCTGGGTTAGTCGGGTCCTAAGGCGAGGCCGACAGGCGTAGTCGATGGACAACCAGTTGATATTCTGGTACCAGGTTGTGACCGCCCATGCTGAGGTCATTGTGCTAACCAATCTGCCCGCCGCGCTCTGGTCCTTCGGGATTGGGGTTGTGTGTGGGTCTTGGGGTCCCGGTGATGGTAGGCAAGCGTGTTAACAGGGGTGACGCAGACAGGTAACTGCAGTGCGCCGATGGTTGTGCGTATTTAAGGTTGTGGCCCGCCCTTCAGGTAAATCCGGGGGGCACTAGGGTGAGGACTGATGAGGGACACACGCGTGTGTGGACTTGTGGTGATCCTATGCTGCCGAGAAAAGCCTCGACGTGAGGGCATGACCTGCCCGTACCCTAAACCGACTCAGGTGGTCAGGTAGAGTATACCGAGGCGTTCGAGTGAATCGTGGTTAAGGAACTCGGCAAAATTCCTCCGTAACTTCGGGATAAGGAGGACCCCGTGACTTGCTCCCGCCGTGCGTGGGTGTTGGGTTGTGGGGTCGCAGAGAATAGGGAGAAGCGACTGTTTATCAAAAACACAGGTGCGTGCGAAGCCGTAAGGCGATGTATACGCACTGACGCCTGCCCGGTGCTGGAAGGTTAAGAGGAACCGTTAACATTCTTTGTGGGTGTGAAGCGGTGAATTTAAGCCCCAGTAAACGGCGGTGGTAACTATAACCATCCTAAGGTAGCGAAATTCCTTGTCGGGTAAGTTCCGACCTGCACGAATGGCGTAACGACTTCTCCGCTGTCTCAACCGCGAACTCGGTGAAATTGCAGTACGAGTAAAGATGCTCGTTTCGCGCAGAAGGACGGAAAGACCCCGGGACCTTTACTATAGCTTGGTATTGGTGTTCGCTTGGACTTGTGTAGGATAGGTGGGAGACTGTGAAGCTGCCGCGCCAGCGGTGGTGGAGTCGTCGTTGAAATACCATTCTGGTTCAAGCGGTCACCTTAACCTTGGCCCGTGATCCGGGTTGGGGACAGTGCCTGGTGGGTAGTTTAACTGGGGCGGTTGCCTCCTAAAATGTAACGGAGGCGCTCAAAGGTTCCCTCAGCCTGGTTGGTAATCAGGTGGCGAGTGCAAGTGTACAAGGGAGCTTGACTGTGAGACCGACGGGTCGAGCAGGTGCGAAAGCAGGAACTAGTGATCCGGCCATGGCACGTGGGTGCGTGGTCGCTCAACGGATAAAAGGTACCCCGGGGATAACAGGCTGATCTTGCCCAAGAGTCCATATCGACGGCATGGTTTGGCACCTCGATGTCGGCTCGTCGCATCCTGGGGCTGGAGTTGGTCCCAAGGGTTGGGCTGTTCGCCCATTAAAGCGGTACGCGAGCTGGGTTCAGAACGTCGTGAGACAGTTCGGTCCCTATCCTCTGTGCGCGCAGGAAATTTGAGGAGGGCCGTCCCTAGTACGAGAGGACCGGGATGGACGAACCTCTGGTGTGCCAGTTGTACCGCCAGGTGCATGGCTGGTTAGCTACGTTCGGAAGGGATAACCGCTGAAAGCATCTAAGCGGGAAGCCTGCTCCAAGATGAGGTTTCCACGCCCCCCAGTGGGGTGAGAGGCCCCCGCCAGACGAGCGGGTTGATAGGCCAGAGGTGGAAGCACCGCGAGGTGCTCGCGAGCCGACTGGTACTAATGGGCCAACACTAAACAACAACCCACACCACGCGTGCGGGTAAAGAAGCAGTGAACAATCAACTGCCGCAACCACTATACGAACCACGATCAACCCACACCCCCACACGCAAACAAACAGTGGGGGACAGTGTTGAACACATAGTCTTGTGGTGGTCACAGCACCGGGGAAACGCCCAGCAACATTCCGAACCTGGAAGCTAAGCCCGGCAGCGCCGATGGTACTGCAACCGATGGGTTGTGGGAGAGTAGGACACCGCCACAACACAACAAAACCGAGAGGGACGGCCCGCTACAAGCGTGCCGTCCCTCTCGTTTCACACCCATACACCCACTACCTGTGGAAATGTCGTCTAGACTTGGGTGGTTGAACGCGCTGCACGCGCACCACAGACAAGAGCGCCCTCGCGCGCAGGAATAGAGGTTTAGCACCATGGCAGAAGAGACTCAGGGACGCGGCGGATTCGGCCGTGGTGATTACTCGAAGCGTCAGCCCCAGTGGCGGGAACGCAATAATGATCGTGGCGGTTACCAGCGTCGTGATGGTGAGCGTCGTGATTTTGGTGGTCGTGATGATCGCCGGGGTGATCGTGGTGGCTTCCAGCGTCGTGATGATCGTCGAGGCGGTTACCAGAGGCGTGCCGATAGTGGTGGGTTCCGTCGTGACGGTGAGGGTGATTTCCAGCGTCGCCATGGTGAGCGTCGTGATTTTGGTGGGCG
>ERZ1699233.143-NODE-143-length-9756-cov-3.231281_pt1 | contig 9756 bp, 3 predicted proteins | sample MGYA00581539_ERZ1699233 | MGnify/ENA primary metagenome ERZ1699233 (study PRJEB42319, sample SAMD00040316) | human oral metagenome | material: saliva | host: Homo sapiens | study: EMG produced TPA metagenomics assembly of PRJDB4115 data set (Metgenomic analysis of... | reverse complement strand
TACCGTAAGATCCGTAACACTCTTCGTTTCTTGATTGCTAACACATCTGACTTTAACCCAGCTGAGGATGCGGTAGCTTACGAAGAACTACGTTCAGTTGATAAGTACATGACGATTCGCTTTAACCAGCTTGTGAAAACGATTCGTGATGCTTACGCAAACTTTGAATTCTTGACAATCTACAAGGCCTTGGTGAACTTTATCAACGTTGACTTGTCAGCCTTCTACCTTGATTTTGCTAAAGATGTTGTTTACATCGAAGGTGCCAAATCACTGGAACGCCGTCAAATGCAGACTGTCTTCTATGATATTCTTGTGAAAATCACCAAACTCTTGACACCAATTCTTCCTCATACAGCAGAGGAAATCTGGTCATACCTTGAGTTTGAAACAGAAGACTTCGTTCAATTGTCAGAATTGCCAGAAGCAGAGACGTTTGCTAACCAAGAAGAAATCTTGGATACCTGGGCAGCCTTCATGGATTTCCGTGGACAAGCTCAAAAAGCCTTGGAAGAAGCCCGTAATGCCAAAGTTATCGGTAAATCACTTGAAGCACACTTGACAGTTTATCCAAACGAAGTTGTGAAAACTCTACTCGAAGCAGTAAACAGCAATGTAGCTCAACTTTTGATTGTGTCTGAATTGACCATCGCAGAAGGACCAGCTCCAGAATCTGCTGTTGGCTTCGAAGATGTAGCCTTCACTGTTGAACGTGCTGCAGGCCAAGTATGTGACCGTTGCCGTCGTATCGACCCAACAACAGCAGAACGTAGCTACCACGCAGTCATCTGTGACCACTGTGCAAGCATCGTAGAAGAAAACTTTGCGGATGCAGTCGCAGAAGGATTTGAAGAGAAATAAGTTGTGTAACCACAAGGATTTCCTTGTGGTTTTTGCATATTTATAAATGAGAAGAAAAATGGTTCAAATGAATTGAAGAATGCTGGTACTATTTTGGGACAAGTTAGAGAATTTATAGTATAATGATGGTTGTAGATTAAATATATCAAAATATATATAGAAGTATTTTTGTTTCTTGTAAGTTTATCATAGTGAGGAAGCAAAATGCTTCTTCTATTTTGAAATGGATAAAATAATAGAGAGGATATAGGATGAAAAAGTTTTTTGGAGAGAAGCAGCATCGTTTTTCCTTACGAAAGTTGGCGATTGGTCTTGTGTCTGCTTCAATTTCGAGCTTATTTTTTGTGTCCATTGCTAGTAGTGGGACCGTATTTGCTCAAGAAAATGTATCTATTCACTACAAATATGTGACAGATACAGAGTTAAGTAATCAAGAGAAGGACTTGATTGTAAAGGATATTCCTAAAGTGGTTGAAGATAGTGAGAGTACTTATTATCTAGTCTACCGTATGGATGAGAAAGCCCAACTAGGTCAGTTGCCTAATACCGGTGAGCACAGTAATCTGGTTACCGTCTTTTCGGGTGGAGCCCTCGCTTCGATTGGATTCCTTATTTTTGCTGTTTCGAGAAAGAAAGGCAAGAAGAAAGCACTGTTGAAGGTTGTTTTGATAACAGGCATGGGGAGCGGTTTGGTTTCTTCGGTTCAGGCTATTGAAAATCAACTCTTACTCCAATATAATCAAGAATACCAATTATCCCAAGGAGATAGTTTGCCTTTGCCACGCACCCTATCGGGTTATACCTACCTAGGCTATATTAAGCAAGACAAAGAGATTAATCAGCAAGAAACTGCTACTAGGGATCAGAAACTAGAGGATACGGTTCAACCTCATTTTCAGACCAAGAATGATGGACAAAAGTCAGGAGATGGGCAGAAAGCTCAGTCTCCAACAAGCCCTGCTGAGAAGCCAATCCCTTCTCAAGATTCATCCAATCCAAAACCGTCTGGTATTGCTAGTGTGGTTCCTCAGGATGAAGTCTTGATTGGTCGAGTGAACAGACCAGAGCTCCTATACAAAGACCAAGAGATTGTAACCAAACTAGACTTTTCAGAAGTGGTTCAAGAAAATCCAGATCTAACAGAGGGAACCATTCGTGTCAAACAAGAAGGTCGTGCTGGGAAGAAGATTGAACTTGTTCGCATTTTCACTGTTGAAAACCAAGAAATTTCCCGAGAGGTTCTCTTGACTAAGGTAGACGAAGCCTTACCACGTATAGTAGAAAAAGGGACTAAGAAGGCAGTTGTACCGAGTGAAATACCCCAGTCTGCAAGAAAAGGTGAGCCTGAGACCCATGCTTCCTTACCAGAATATAAAGGTGAGCAATCGGGAGCTATTGTAGCCCCTGAGACAGCTGAAAATCCAGAATATAGAGGAACTCAATCAGGTGCTATTGTCGAACCTGAGCAAGTAAATCCACAACCAGAGTACAAGGGAATTCAATCTGGTGCCATTGTTGAACCTGAAAAGCAGGAACCAGAGGTTGGAGGTGCCCAGTCCGGAGCGATTGTTGAACCAGAGCAAGTAACTCCACAACCAGAGTACAAGGGAACTCAATCTGGTGCCATCGTCGAACCAGAACAGATACCATCGAAACCATCTTATACAGGCACCCAATCCGGAGCGATTGTTGAACCAGAACAAGTAGCTCCACAACCAGAGTACAAGGGAACTCAATCAGGTGCGATTGTTGAACCAGAGACCCGTGCTTCCTTACCAGAATATAAAGATGAGCAATCAGGAGCTGTTGTAGCCCCAGAGACAGCTGAAAAACTAGCCTATACAGGCACCCAAGCAGGAGCAGTCGTTGAACCCGAGCAAGTCGCTCCATCACCTGAGTATCAGGGAACCCAAGCTGGTGCTATCGTCGAACCGGAAAAAGTTGATCCAGAGGTTGGGGGTGTCCAGTCAGGGGCTTTGGTGGAACCAGAAACGACTGACAAACCAACCTATACAGGCGAGCAGTCTGGAGCAATCGTAGATCCTGAACAGGTGCTACCAACACCAGAGTATACAGGAACTCAAGCGAGAGCGATTGTAGCCCCAGAGACAGCCGACAAACCAGAATATATAGGCACCCAATCCGGAGCGGTTATTGAACCAGAGCAAGTAACTCCACAACCAGAGTACAAGGGAACTCAAGCTGGTACCATCGTCGAACCAGAGACCCATGCTTCCTTACCAGAATATAAAGGTGAGCAATCGGGAGCTGTTGTAGCCCCAGAGACGGCCGAAAAACCAGAATATACAGGCACTCAGTCCGGAGCGGTTGTTGAACCAGAGACTCAGTCTTCCTTACCAGAATATAAAGGTGAGCAATCGGGAGCTGTTGTAGCCCCTGAGACGGTCGAAAAACCAGAATATACTGGCACACAATCTGGAGCTATCGTCGAACCAGAACAGGTACCATCGAAACCATCTTATACAGGTACCCAATCCGGAGCGATTGTTGAACCCGAACAAATTGCCCCTCTTCCAGAATATACTGGCAATATTGAGCAAGCAAAACCAGAAAATCCGGCTGAAAAACCAAAAGAAAAAGATCCAGAAAAAACACTCGAATTAAGAAATGTTTCTGATCTGGAGTTATATAGTCAGACCAATGGTACTTACAAACAACATGTTTCTTTAGACAGTGTTCCAAGTAATATAGACACTTACTTTGTTAAGGCAAAATCGTCGTCATTCAAAGATGTCTATCTACCTGTCGCTTCAATAACTGCAGAAATAAAAAATGGACAATCCGTTTATAAAATCATAGCCAAAGCTGAGAAACTCCAGCAAGAGCTAGAAAATAAATATGTCGATAATTTCACCTTTTATCTCGCAAAAAAGGCCACAGAAGAAACAACAACCTTCACTTCCTTTAGCAACCTGGTTAAAGCTATCAACAAGAATCTCTCTGGAACCTATCATTTAGCGGCTAGCTTGAATGCTAACGAAGTGGAGTTGGGACCTGATGACAGATCTTACATCAAGGGCATCTTTACTGGTCAGTTGATTGGTGAAAAAGATGGCAAGCATTATGCTATTTACAACTTGAAAAAGCCTCTTTTTGAAAGCTTGAGAGGGGCCACAGTAGAAAAATTGAGTCTGAAAAATGTCTCTATTTCAGGTAAAGATGATATCGGTTCACTGGCCAATGAAGCTACGGATAACACAAAGATTAAGCAAGTTCATGTCGATGGTGTTCTGGCTGGGGAACGTGGTATCGGTGGTTTGTTGGCTAAGGCAGACCAATCAAGCATCACAGAGAGTAGTTTCAAGGGAAGAATTATCAATACCTATGAAACAACTGCTGCCTATAATATCGGTGGTCTGGTCGGTCATTTGACAGGAAACAAAGCTTCGCTGACTAAGTCAAAAGCGACAGTAGCCATTTCATCCAACACCAATAGTTCAGATCAGACTGTTGGTGGGCTAGCAGGTCTAGTAGACCAAGATGCGCATATACAGGATAGCTATGCTGAAGGTGATATCAACAATGTCAAGCACTTTGGTAGAGTTGCGGGTGTGGCTGGATATTTGTGGGATCGAAAGACGAATGAGGAACAGCATGCAGGAAGATTGACCAATGTACTAAGTGATGTCAATGTAACCAACGGGAATGCTATTACCGGTTACCACTATAATGAAATGAAGGTGGCTAATACATTCAGCAACAAAGCTAATAGAGTCTACAATGTCACCTTGGTCAGGGAAGAAGTCGTCAGCAAGGAATCATTTGTAGAAAGAGGAACAATTTTAGATGCTTCTGAAGTGACTAATAAAAAAGCAGAAATCAATCCTCTCACTCCTCCAACAGTGGAGCCCCTTTCAACAAGTGGTAGTAAAGAAAGTGATTTTTCTAAGGTGAAGCATTATCAAGCTCAGCGCGCCTTGGCTTATAAAAATATTGAAAAATTACTACCTTTCTACAACAAGGCAACCATTGTCAAATACGGAAACCTAGTTAACGAGAACAGTCTTTTATATCAAAAAGAACTCTTGTCAGCAGTCATGATGAAGGATGACCAAGTCATCACAGATATTGATTCCAACAAACAGACTGCAAACAAACTCTTGCTCCATTACCAGGATCATTCCTCTGAAACATTCCAGCTCAAGTACCAGACTGATTTTGCTAAGTTAGCAGAATATAGTCTAGGAGATACGGGGCTTCTCTATACGCCAAACCAATTCTTGTATAATCAAGAAACGATTATTCGGCAAGTCTTACCAGAATTGAAGAAGGTAAATTATCATTCAGATGCTATTAGAAACACACTTGGTATTTCACCAAAAGTGAAGCAAACCGAGCTCTATCTAGAAGAGCAGTTTGCTAAAACGAAGGAGCATCTAGAAGACAGTCTGAGAAAACTCTTGTCAGCGGATGCTGGTCTAGTGGAAAACAATCAAGTAATGACAGGTTACATCGTAGATAAAATCAAGCGCAACAAGGAAGCCTTGCTTCTTGGTATGAGCTACTTAGAGCGTTGGTATAACTTTAGCTATGGTCAGGTTAATATTAAAGACCTGGTCTTGTATCACCTTGATTTCTTTGGAAAAGGAAATGCATCTCCGTTAGATACTTTGATTGAGTTAGGGAAATCAGGATTTAATAATCTGCTTGCTAAGAACAACGTTGATACTTATGGTATCAGTCTTGCCAGCCATCATGGAACGACAGATTTGTTTAGCACGCTAGAAAATTACCGAAAAGTCTTTTTACCAAACACTAGCAACAATGATTGGTTTAAAAAACAGACCAAAGCTTTCATTGTCGAAGAAAAATCCACTATTGCAGAGGTCAAAGCCAAGCAAGAGCAAGCAGGGACTAAGTATTCTATCGGTGTTTATGACCGAATTACTAGTAGTACTTGGAAATACCGCAATATGGTCTTGCCTCTCCTCACCTTGCCAGAAAGATCTGTATTTGTCATCTCGACCATGTCTAGTCTAGGATTTGGAGCTTATGATCGTTACCGCAATAGTGACTACAAAGCTGGAGATGAACTCAATAAGTTTGTTGAAGATAATGCGCGTGAAACAGCCAAGCGTCAGCGAGATCACTACGATTATTGGTATCGTATTTTGGATAAACAGTCACGTGAAAAACTCTATCGTACGATCCTGCTTTATGATGCCTATAAGTTTGGTGATGATCATACTGAAGGAAAGGCTTCAACAATCGCAGACTTTGAGAATTCAAATCCTGCATTGCAACATTTCTTTGGACCAGTTGGTAACAAGGTGGTTCATAATCATCACGGTGCATACGCAACAGGAGATGGTGTCTATTATATGTCTTACCGTATGTTGGATAAGGATGGCGCTATTACGTATACCCATGAGATGACCCATGATTCAGATCAGGATATCTATCTTGGTGGCTATGGTAGAAGAAGTGGTCTTGGTCCTGAGTTCTTTGCTAAAGGCTTATTACAAGCGCCAGATCATCCAAATGATGCAACCATTACCATTAACTCAATCTTGAAACATTCAAAATCAGATAGCTTAGAAGGATCCCGTCTACAAGTCTTAGATCCGACGGAACGATTCAAAGATGCATCCGATCTCCAGAAATACGCTCATAATATGTTTGATCTCATCTATCTGTTGGAATATCTTGAAGGGCAATCTATCGTTAAGAAACTGAATGTTTCCCAGAAAATGGAAGCTCTCAGAAAAATCGAGAACCACTATCTAACAGATCCAGCAGATGGAAATGATGTTTATGCTACTAATGTTGTGAAAGATTTGACTGAAGATGAAGCTAAAAAATTGACGAGCTTTGAGAGTTTGATTGACAATAATATTCTTTCGGCTCGTGAGTATCAGGCTGGCACTTATGAGAGAAATGGCTACTTTACGATTAAACTCTTTGCACCAATCTTTTCAGCATTGAGCAGTGAGAAAGGAACTCCTGGAGATCTTATGGGACGCCGGATAGCTTATGAACTCTTAGCTGCTAAAGGATTTAAAGAAGGTATGGTCCCATATATTTCCAACCAATATGAAGAAATTGCTAAACAAAATGGTCAGACAATCAACCTCTACGGTAAAAAGCAAGGATTAGTGACAGATAAGCTTGTTTTAGAAAAGCTATTTGGTGGTCAGTATTCATCTTGGGCAGCCTTTAAAAAAGCTATGTATCAAGAGCGCGTTGCTCAGTTTGATCATTTGAATAAAATTACTTTTAAAGATCCGACGCAATCATGGATGAGCAATGCCACGAAAACCATTCAAAGAGTAAATGAGTTGCAAGAACTGATGGACCAAGCTGTTCTCAAGGATGCAGAAGGTACGCGTTGGAGTGACTATAACCCAGAAACTGACAGTGCCGTCCATAAACTTAAGAGAGCAGTCTTTAAAGCCTACCTAGATCAAACAAATGACTTCAGAACTTCTATTTTTGCAAATAAAAAGTAATGAATTATAGAAGTTGCTAATCAGGATGAGAGGACTTTACTTCCTGACTATCAGAACTTGTCGATTTTAACTAGCTTTTTTGTGAAAAATTGTGTAAAATAGAATAGATAAACGAGGGAAAACCTCGGAAAATTTAAAGGAGAATCCATCTAATGGTAAAATTGGTTTTTGCTCGCCACGGTGAGTCTGAATGGAACAAAGCTAACCTTTTCACTGGTTGGGCTGATGTTGATTTGTCTGAAAAAGGTACACAACAAGCGATTGACGCTGGTAAATTGATCAAAGAAGCTGGTATCGAATTTGACCAAGCTTACACTTCAGTATTGAAACGTGCGATCAAAACAACTAACTTGGCTCTTGAAGCTTCTGACCAATTGTGGGTTCCAGTTGAAAAATCATGGCGCTTGAACGAACGTCACTACGGTGGTTTGACTGGTAAAAACAAAGCTGAAGCTGCTGAACAATTTGGTGATGAGCAAGTTCACATCTGGCGTCGTTCATACGATGTATTGCCTCCAAACATGGACCGTGATGATGAGCACTCAGCTCACACAGACCGTCGTTACGCTTCACTTGACGACTCAGTTATTCCAGATGCTGAAAACTTGAAAGTGACTTTGGAACGTGCCCTTCCATTCTGGGAAGATAAAATCGCTCCAGCTCTTAAAGATGGTAAAAACGTATTCGTAGGAGCTCACGGTAACTCAATCCGTGCCCTTGTAAAACACATCAAAGGTTTGTCAGATGACGAAATCATGGATGTGGAAATCCCTAACTTCCCACCATTGGTATTCGAATTTGACGAAAAATTGAACGTAGTTTCTGAATACTACCTTGGAAAATAATTGATGATAGAGAGTGGGACAGACAGCCATGACGACATAGCCGTCACCCACAGAAGCACGAAAATAAAGACAAGAGCCCTCATTTAGAAGTATAATCTAAGTGAGGGCTTTGTGGTTGATAATTTCTTGAATATCACTTTCGCGGGACAAACTAATCCACTCTACCGACGAGTACCCCAAAATATCGCCTTGAGCATGAGTATAAAAATACGACAACGTTATCGGTAGACAAGCTCTCTGACTTTATAAATGGAGGGAATCACAATGGATGTTCTCTATCAATCTTGTGCAGGTATTGATGTCCATCAAGCTACTGTTGTGGTTTGTATTCTACATGGGCCGCTCACTTCTACTCGTCCAAAGCGTGAAATGGCTCAGTTTGATACAACGACAAAGGGATTAAAAGCCTGTCATGATTTTCTCAGTCAATTTCATGTAGAAGCCGTCGGCATGGAAAGCACAGGAGTTTACTGGAGACCTGTCTGGCATGAACTCTGTGATGACTTTGAACTCATCCTAGCACAGCCTGCTCATATGAAAGCTATTCCAGGTCAAAAAACAGATAAGAAAGATGCTCACTGGATTGCCCAATTAACACGAATCGGCCTACTCCCTCGCAGTTTCGTTCCTGATGAAACCATTCAAGAATTGAGAGAGATAACACGACAACGGAAACACTATGTAGAGAGCCGTAATCGTGAGACCAATCGGATCCATAAAATCCTCCAATCAGGAGGTATTAAGCTGACAACCTACATAGAAGATATTATGGGTGCTTCTGGTCGAAACTTACTGCAACTGCTTATTGATGAGACGCCCGCTACCCCAAGAATGATCCATCAATCTGTTTATACCAGTTTGAAAAGAAAAGTTCCCCAACTCCTTGAGGCACTTGATGGGTATTTTTCGGCTCATCATCGTTTTATGTTAGCACAGTCCTTGGAGATTTACGATTTTTATCAAAAACAAATCGATTGTTTAGAAGAGCGTATGAACGGCTATCTAAATCTCTATGAGAGACCAGTGGAAATCCTAGATTCTATTCCTGGTATGGATCTCATTACAGCCTCTGTGATCATAGCGGAAATTGGGGTAGACATGAGCCAGTTTCCAACAGCTGGACATCTCGCTTCCTGGGCTGGTTTGTGTCCTGGAAATAATGAAAGTGCCGGTAAAAAGAGGAGCACAAAAATCAGACATGGCAATTCCTATTTAAAAAGGTGTCTCTGTCAAGCAGTTTTTGCGGCAAAAAGACAAAAAGGAAGTCCACTAGCAGAGCGTTATTACCAGATTCAAAACAGGAGAGGACCGCAAAAAGCAACGATTGCACTCGCACATCAACTTCTTAAACTAGCTTATATCCTTTTGAAAGAAAATCTTACTTATCAGGAGTTTGTGCTACAAAAAAAGGCTACTAGAGACGAGCCAGTAGCCTAATATAATTTTTTCACTTTCATTCTATCACAAGGGGAGTCTTTTTGCGCTCTTTTGAGTTTTCGTATAAGAAATCGGTAATTCGTTAGAATTCGATTTCGTCGTCCCACCTCCGCACAGTTGAGTAGGGCTGTAAAAGCTGATGA
>ERZ1699233.132-NODE-132-length-9957-cov-1.826144_pt1 | contig 9957 bp, 9 predicted proteins | sample MGYA00581539_ERZ1699233 | MGnify/ENA primary metagenome ERZ1699233 (study PRJEB42319, sample SAMD00040316) | human oral metagenome | material: saliva | host: Homo sapiens | study: EMG produced TPA metagenomics assembly of PRJDB4115 data set (Metgenomic analysis of... | reverse complement strand
CAAGAGATTTTCGGTCTTCTGTTTCCGGCTGGCAAACAAAGTTTCAAGGGGAACCAAGACTCGCAAACGAATGGCATTCAAGCGTTCCAAATCAAACTTTCCATGGTGGGATTTGGTAAAGGTTTGCTGAAAGGCTGGCAAGCCATTGATACCAAGATAGCGGAGATATTGCTCAAAAGCATCAATCTCAGCCTGACTAAGGTCAGTATACAAACCTGTTCTAAGAAGGTTAATCAAATCCTCCTGACGGAAACGATAGCGTTTTAAATCCAAAATAGACTCGACAAACTGTGTCAAGGGGTGGTGCGCCATGGATTCGCTTCTACCAAGATAGAAAGGAATCTGATACTGGTCAAAAATGGTTTTGAGAGATAACTGGTAAGAAGCTACATCCCCCAAGAGAATACGAAAATGCTTATAACTCAGGTCTGAGTTCTCATGCAATTTCTGACGAATGCTACGGGCCACCAACTCCAACTCTTCTTTTTGCGTCAAACAAGACCAGATTTGTAAGTTTTCACGATCTTTCTCATCGACATCCAAAGCGAGTTCTGAAAAGTCATAAGAAGACTCCAGCAAACGAGAGGCCTTGTCAAAACTATCCATCTTCTCATGAATTTGAGAATAGTCCTGAGCAGGCGTTTGGTATTTAGAGGCCAGATGGTGGAGAAACTCCACACTAGCTTGGTAGAGATTACCCTCGCTAAAAGGGCTAGTATAGGCTTTCTTACTAGCATAGGCTCCAATGACAATCTCAACACCCTTGCCATGAAGTAGGTCCACAATTCGCTCTTCCTCAGCAGAAAAACGGGTAAATCCATCAATGACCAAGGCGATTTGAGTAAAATCACTACTAACTTTGTCATTCTCAATAGCCTCAATCAAATGGAACAACTGACTTCCTTGAGCCAATTGACCTTGATTAAGATAGGCCGTTACTTTCTCAAAAATCAAGAGTAAGTCTGCTCGCTTGTCATCATCCGTCAAACTCTCCAAGTCCAAAAAACTCATCTGAGCTTTGGTCATCTCGTGGTAAAGCTCAATCAACTGCTGGATAAATTGAGGATCCTGCTTGATAGCTCCATAAACATGTAAATCCTTAGGATCAAGTTCGGTAAGGCATTTGTAAAAGGCCATCCCAAGACCGATATCATCAAGACTGGTCTTGGCAGGCAAATCATTCAAAATCAGGTAACGAGCCATCTGCGCAAAACGCGTGACGGTAATCGCAAAAGAAGCCTGCTGGGGTAAACATTCCAGTACAGATCGTTCCTTTTCAAAAGAAAGAGAGTTAGGAGCGATATAGAAGATCCGCTTGCCAGAAGCAACTAGCTCTTCTGCCTCTCTAGTTAGAATTTCTGTCAAAGAAGTCCGAATATCAGTATAAAGTAATTTCATCTCTGCCTCGTTGGAATTTTTCATTACTTTTTATTATACCATTTTTTAATTAAGCAATCCTGTAAATAATCGGTTCTTGTTCATCTATTGAAAAGAAAATGCCGGAAAATTCCGACATTGTTTTAGTAAGCTAACTTCCTGAAAATAGGAGTAACCACAAGTTCCAGAAAGCAGTGATATTGATGAGGATATGAACCACTATTGGATAGTAGAGAGTTTTTGTCATACGATACAATATAGCCAAAATAAGCCCTCCACTAGCATAAATGAAAAAAGCAAGAGGAGTTAAAGCAAAATTGATATGAATATAACCGAAAATAATAGCAGAAAGCAAGACATCTCCGTACCAAGGTGAGTTTTTGAAAAAGGTTGTCATAAGCACACCTCGATAAATCAATTCCTCAGCAATAGGGCCGATGAAGCAAACGATGAGCAAGAAATAGGGTAATTCCTGTCTCCCCATCATTTCTATCGTTTCATTCAAAGAGATTTGATTTGAAGTCGAGGGTATGAAATAAGACAAGAAGAAGTCCGACATATACGAAATGATGTAGGCCAGTAAAAGGTAGATAAAGTACCTCAGCTGCCACTTGAAATGAAAAGTTTTCTTTCCTGCAAAAACTAGTAGATAGATGACCGCTAATAAAAGAACTACACTCTCCATCAAAAGCAGAATCTGAAAAAATTCACGACTTGCTGGTAGATAGGGCTTTGCGAGGTGATTGAAAATTCCCCAAAACCAAGTTGATTTGTAAAAAATTAAGGACAATGCTAGTAAAATTTGAATAGCCCGTTTTTTCATATTAAATTCTCTGCTTTCTCCCCTTGTTTCTTCATATTTCTAATAAATTTTACTTAAAATCTCGCGGCACTTCCTTTGCAAAGATGGTTACCTCCTCCAATATATCCTAAATCATAGGTTCCTCTGGGACAAAATCCATGAATCGGTATAATTAATACTGGTTCCATTTGCCAAGCATAATAACCATTAGGTTCTTTACCATAGGGATCTGCTCCACCTTGTATCAGCTCTAATTCTTCATTTGTTAGATTTATATTTTTTGTCATTAAAATCATGATATATTTCCTCCGTTATTGTTTAGATTAGTTGAGTAATCTGCTACTCATACCTACTTACAAAAAAACTATTATATTAACTTGGTTTTTTAATTTGTCTAGTTGCAACATTGACAAATATAGTATAGCATATCTTTTCCAAATATCCTCTTCAAATCATAAATTGACATCAAAACATCCTGAACTGTAAAATCAATTAGTCCCTACCCTTTTACCATTATCTTCTCCAAAATATGCTATAATAATACCAAAAGATAAAGAAGGAAGTCTTATGATTAAACTACTAGCCTTGGATATGGACGGAACCCTCCTCAATGAAGCCAAGGAAATCCCACAAGCTCACATTACTGCTATTCACCAAGCTATTGAAAAAGGTGTTAAATTAGTACTTTGTACTGGTCGCCCGCTTTTCGGTGTCCTCCCCTACTACAAAAAACTGGGGCTGGACCTCCAAAATGAGTATGTCATTGTCAATAACGGTTGTTCAACTCACCAGACAAGTGACTGGGGACTAGTTGACTGGCAAGAACTCAGTCCAGCAGACATCGAATACCTCTATGACCTAGCTGAAAAAAGTGATGTTCAGTTGACTCTTTTTGATGAGGAGCACTATTTTGTCCTCGGTGGCAAGCCTAATGAAATCATTCAAAATGATGCCAAACTAGTCTTTTCAGACCTGACTGAAATTTCCCTTGAGGAAGCTACCAGTGGTAAGTACCGTATGTTCCAAGGTATGTTTTTGGGTACCAAAGAGCAAACAGACGATTTTGAAGAGCGTTTTGCTGGGGAACTCTGTCAACGATTCAGTGGAGTTCGTTCGCAGCCTGTCATTTATGAAGCCATGCCACTTGGAACGACAAAGGCTACTGCTCTTTCACGACTGGCAGAGATTCTGAAGATTGATTCCTCAGAAATCATGGCTATGGGCGATGCTAATAACGATATCGAAATGCTCCAGTTTGCAGGCCTTGGGATTGCAATGGGAAATGCCAGCGATTATGTCAAATCTCTTGCGGATGCCGTTACAGCAAGCAACGAAGAAGACGGCGTTGCGCGTGCCATTGAGAAATATATTTTATAATTAAGAAGCCCAGTTCGTGTCAACTGGGTTTTGATATTTAAGAATTCCTAAAACTTTAGAAACTCTTTAGAAATCCTTGAGCTTTCTTTGATTTCTATGCTTTATACTAAAGTTATCAAAATAAATCAAAAGGAGAGAATCATGAAAACAGTACTTGATATTCATGGATTGTCCAAAAACTTTGACAAACAAGCTATTCTTCAGGATCTTCATTTAACGATAAGAGAGGGAGATATTTATGGACTTATCGGGAAGAATGGAGCTGGAAAAACCACCTTGATAAAAATCATTACGCAACTACTGTTTGCGGATAAAGGAACTGTTTCCCTCTTTTCTAGTCAATCGGAAAATGAGTGGACCAAGGCTCTATCTAGAGTAGGTTCAGTGATAGAATCACCTGTAGCTCATAATCACTTAACAGCCTATCAAAATCTGAAATATTACTGTATGATTCGTCATATTCCAAATACTGATCAAGTTATTCGAGAAACGCTGGACTATGTTGGTTTGACAGATACAGGTAAAAAAGTCTTTCGAGATTTCTCTCTGGGAATGAAGCAAAGACTTGGCATCGCCATTGCCCTCCTATCCAAACCAGATTTCCTAATCTTAGATGAACCTATCAATGGTCTCGACCCAATCGGTATCAAAGAATTTCGACTAATGATTCAACGCCTCAATCAAGAAAAAGGAATCACCATTCTCATCTCTAGCCATATCTTGTCAGAACTCTACCTCGTAGCTAATCGTTTTGGTATTTTAGATCAAGGCAAGATTATCCGTGAAATCAGCAAAGCTGAATTTGAAACACTAAGTGAGGATTATATTGTACTTAAGACAGCTGATCAAGAGAAAGCTTGTCAAGTATTGAAAGAACAAATCCAGCTCCAGTTCAAGGTTGTTAATCCTGAAAACGAAATTCACATCTTTGGTCAGGAACAAGATGTCAAACAGATTCTCAAGGAATTAACCTTGGCAGATGTTGCCATTGACGAGATTTACTATGCCCGTCAAAACCTAGAAGAATACTTCACTCAATTGGTCGAATAGGAGGAAAATCATGATACATACCATTCAAGCAGACTTTTACCGTCTTTTCCGTTCCAAAGGATTCTGGATTACAGAATTCATTCTCTTTGCTCTCATGCTAATGGGAGCAAGTATAGGAGCTACGGGTCATCTGATGGCAATCCAGACAGAAGAACCAGAAATTCCAACCCAAGGTTGGAATGGTGTACAAGCCCTAATCAACGCATCTAGTCAAGGCTCAAACCTCGTTTTTCTCTGCATCATCCTAGCCTGCCTCGTTCTTGGAGTTGATTTAATCGGCAAACTCTATAAAAATAATTTAACAGTGGGTGTTTCTCGTACCGAGTTTTTCCTTGCCAAAGCCTTTGTATTGACTTGTATTGCACTTTTGCAAGTGATCATCTGTCTTGTGATTGCCTTTATTCCAGCAACTATTCTAAACGGCCTTGGTACGATACCCGATGGCTTTATTGGAAATCTACTGATAACCATTTTCCTTCAATTATTTTGCCTCCTTGCTTGGCTTTCAATTGTTTCCTTTATTCTCTATGTGAGTCATTCTTATCTTGCAGTATTTATTGGTTATTTGGTCAGCTCTATCTTACTTTCTATGCCAATGCTCATCTTCCCAAGTATCAAAATTTTGCCATATTTATCATTGCAGTTTTTCTATGCTATGACTGCTAATAGTGAATCCATTTTCTATACACTTATAGTTACCTTAGCTGTTATTGTAATCTTTAATCTAAGTGGACTGGCAGTTTTCAAAAAGAAAAGTCTATAAAAAAATGACCTCCTCTAGCTACAGAGGAGGATTCTTTTCGTTAAAAGTAAATGAAAACCGACAACCATTGCCCATCTGTGCTTAGTTTCATCTCTGCACCGAGAAGATGGCATAATTCCTCAGTGATATAAAGGCCTAAACCAGATGATTCTTCAGTATCAGATAGATTTTCAGAATAAAAACGGTTGCTGAGCTTTTCTATTTTTTTAATGGGCTGTTTGACAAGGTTTGAAATCTCTAAGACAAGCTGTTCCTTTTCCTTTCTCAAAGATAGAAGCGCTTCTTCCTTACCATGCTTGAGGACATTTCCAAGCAGATTTTGTAAAATGCGATCCAGTAAGTCTTCATCAGTCCTCATTTTCAGACCAGTTTCAACCTTAAAATCAAGCGTGATATTTGCCGCCTGAAAAACATCATAATAAGCCAGAGTCTTTTTGGTGATAAAAGCTGAAAGATCCACTTCTTCCAGTTTCGGTTTGACAGCTCCTTCCATCAAACGACGGTATTCTAGGAGAGCCTCCAAACGTTTGGAAACTAAATCAAGATGCTGGGCTATTTTTTGTAAGGTTTCTGCTTTGTCTTCAGGAGATTTTATCAATTGTTGGGTGTAGCCTGAAGCGATAGTCAAAGGCGTCCGAATATCATGGGCGATATTGCTGATGGCCATATCCAGAGTCTGCTTTTCCCTTTTCATAACCAGTCGAGATTGTTCCACTTCCTGAAATAGATTCTCAATCTGCTGGTAGAGATGTAAAAAATGTTTGGAAAAAATGCTGACTCCGACTCTTTTCATACTACCTGTGAGAATCTTGTCTTCAATCTGTTGACTCAAGTTTTTAAGTGCTAGATGGTAGCGAATTAATACAATCGATAAAATAATTAAGAGTACCAGTAGGATAAAGATTATCATGTAGGTCATTGCTTGTCTCCTTTTAATCTTACCCCAACTCCCCAGATGGTTTCAATATATTCTTGATTTGGGTCAAGCTGGTTTAATTTTTTACGAAGATTACTCAAATGCGTATTGAGGGTATTATCTCCAGGTAGATAGCTATCCTCCCAGACCAATTCATAAAGTTCTTCCTTGGTAAAAATTTTCTTAGGATGTTTAAGGAGAGTTTGGAGAATCAAGCATTCTTTCTTGGCAAGGCGAATCGTTTCCTGACTATTTTTGATTTCAAAACTTTCTGCATCAAACTGGATATTTTTCAAGTTTTGTGGCAGATTTTCAGTTTTTACTATTTTCACAGGCTGTTTTTCTGCACTTTGGCGTAATTGAACAGTAACTCTAGCAAAGACTTCGTCCAAATCAAAAGGTTTGACTATGTAATCATTGGCACCGTCTAAGAGGTATTGACTGATAAGTTTTTTATCGCTCAAAGCCGTTAGCATAATGACTGGAGTTTGACTTTGTTCCCTGATAGCTTTTAAAACCTGATCCCCATTTTTCCCAGGAAGCATGATATCTAGCAAAACGAGTTCAATCCCCCCTTGGTCAAAAAGCATGATTCCTTCAGTTCCTGAAAAGGCTTGAATCACCTCATGCTCCTCAGTAAGAAGTGTTCGCAAAATTTCTTGAATGTCACTATTGTCTTCAATAACCAATATCCTAGCCATAAATACCAACCTTTCTGCAACTATTATAGCATGTTTTATTGATAAAGCTTAAACAGAAAAGCTCCTCGCATAAAAGCGCGAGAAAGCCTTAGAGGGTTAAAATATAAAATCCACTTACTAGACAACATAGTATTCTTATAGTTGCAAATAAGAAGTTAGTCTAGCAGAATAAATCTCTTATTTCTCCCCTACTAGTCCGTAATTCGTTGATACATTTCTGGTCTTCTATCTCGAAACAAGCCCCAGTTTAGGCGCTCGCTTGCTCCCTTGTGTAGGTCATAAGTAGCTAACAGAACAGCTTCAGCTTGTCTTTCAGCTCGCTCTAGAATAGCTCCTGTTTCATCCGTCATAAAGGAGGAACCGTAGAAGCCAAGACTGGAACTCTGTCCGCCATTTTCCTCACTTGGAGTGACTTCTTCAAAACCATAGCGATTGGCTGCGATGACTGGGACAATATTTGCTGCTGCGTGTCCTTGCATGGTACGTTGCCAATGACCACAACTATCTGTATCCAAAATCGGCTCTGAACCGATGGCTGTAGGATAAAAGAGCAATTCAGCACCATTTAACGCAAGACAGCGGGCTGTTTCAGGGAACCATTGATCCCAACAGATACCGATCCCAATCTTGGCATAGCGAGTATCCCAGACCTTGAAACCAGTGTTACCAGGCGTGAAATAAAACTTTTCTTGATAATAATGATCATCTGGTATGTGGGTCTTTCGATAAACACCCAGCACTTCCCCATCTGCATCAATAACGGCAATAGAGTTATACAAGACATTGCCATCTTTTTCATAAAAACTAATTGGTAAAACGACCTTTAGCTCCTTGGCAATGGTTTTAAAATGCTGAATGGCAGTATTTTCTACTACAGATTGGGCATGCTGGTAGTAGTCATACTGGCGTTCCTGACAAAAGTATGGACGTTCAAACAATTCGGGTAAGAGAATGATTTGTGCGCCTTGTTCTGCAGCCTGACGTACTAAACGCTCCGCTGTTTGAATATTTGTTGCCACATCCTTGGCACATTGCATCTGAATGGCTGCAACTCTTACATTTCTCATCTTTTTCTCCTATTCTGGGATTTGTTGGGTGATACAGTGGATATTGCCACCACCTAAAAGAATATCTCTGGCTGGTATTCCGACAACTTTACGGTCTGGGAAACACTTACTGAGGATATCTAAGGCTACTTGGTCGTTTTTATCTTGAAACTGGGGAACCAAGACTGCCTTGTTAGCAATATAGAAATTGACATAGGAAGCAGCGAGCCTTTCACCTGCGTATCGCTCTTCTTCTCCTTCTTCATAGATGTAGCCTGGCAAATCCTCTTTGGTTACAACTTGATGAAGAGCTGGAATTGGAAGTTTATGAATGGTGAAGTGACGACCTTTTGCATCTGTTTCCTTTTCTAAAAGCGCTAAATCAGCTGCTGACATGGCATATTGAGGATCATTTTGATCATCTGTCCAAGCCAAGACAAGCTCAGCAGGACCAACAAAGGCTGCAACATTGTCAACGTGTTCATTGGTTTCGTCCTGATAAATACCATAAGGAAGCCAGATAACTTTGTCAGCACCAAGGCTCTCTAATAAGGTATTCTCGATTTCCTCTTTAGTCAGGTTAGGATTGCGACCAGGACTAAGCAAGCAACTTTCAGTCACAAGAATGGTTCCTTGGCCATCGCTATGGATTGCTCCGCCTTCCAGTACAAAAGGTTTGGCATCATAAACAGGCATTTCCAAGGCCTCAGCAAAACGACTGGCTACTTGGTCATCATCTTCATAGTCTTGGTAGAGACCATCAACAGCACCACCCCAAGCATTGAAAGACCAGTCTACTGCCAACTTTTCCCTTTTATAATTGAGGAGAATGGTCGGTCCTGTATCTCTAGCCCAGGCATCATTTGTCTGAATATCTAGATAAACGACCTTGTCTCCAAGATAGGATTGGGCTTCAGATCGATAATCTTGCTCCACCAAAAGATAGACTCTTTCCCCTTCTGCTATGGTTTTGATAATCTGGCTAAATGCTCTTTTAGCAGCTTTACCTTGAAAAGGCCATGATCCTGGTCTTGTTGGCCAGATCATCAAGGTACCATGATGGGGTTCGTACTCTGCTGGCATGCGATAGCCTAATTTTTTGGGACTGTTTATCATGATAATCTCCCTTTAAAGTCTTGATAGCCAAAGGCTTTGACTAAGCTACAGTCTCCCTGTTCGTCCATGAGATAGAGACTTGGCAATCCAATACCATTAAAGGTATTATTTTTAACAAATGAGTAAATAGCCATGTCCTCAAAGTAAAGTCTATCTCCAATCTCAACAGGATTTTCAAAACTATAATCACCAATCACATCTCCTGTCAGACAAGTATTGGAAGAAAGTCTATAGGTATGGGCTTTTTCCTGTGCCTCAAAGCCATTTCTCAAAGGTGGACGATAGGGCATCTCAAGTACGTCAGGCATATGGCAGGTCGCAGAGGCATCTAAAACCAAGATTTCCATACCGTTTTCTACAATATCTAATACCTCAGTTGCTAGATAACCCGCATTGAGCGCAATAGCTTCACCCGGCTCGATATAGACTTCAAGATTGTAAGTTTCTCGGATACGCTTGATCTCAGAAATCAGCAAATCCACATCGTAACCTTCTCTTGTGATGTGATGACCACCCCCCATATTGAGCCATTTGACCTGATGCAAATACGGTCCAAATTGCGCTTCTACTGCTTTCAAAGTTGTCTGTAAATCATCTGCTCCCTGCTCGCAAAGGGTATGAAAATGAAGTCCATCCACCAAATCCAACAAATCACTCGGAATCTTGTCTAGAGTGACTCCAAAACGAGAGCCTGGTGCACAAGGGTCATAGAGCGCGTGGTCACCCTGCGTTGAACATTTAGGATTGAGGCGTAGACCGACACTGATACCAGCTTCATGACAACGGGCCCCATGTTTACGCAACTGTCT
>ERZ1699233.131-NODE-131-length-9997-cov-1.756738_pt1 | contig 9997 bp, 6 predicted proteins | sample MGYA00581539_ERZ1699233 | MGnify/ENA primary metagenome ERZ1699233 (study PRJEB42319, sample SAMD00040316) | human oral metagenome | material: saliva | host: Homo sapiens | study: EMG produced TPA metagenomics assembly of PRJDB4115 data set (Metgenomic analysis of... | reverse complement strand
TCCCCCGTGAACGTGCCGAAGAGGTGCGCCCCTACGACCTGGTGATTCTCTCCTCCTTCGGTGGCCCCGAGGGGCAGGAGGACGTCATCCCCTTCCTGCGCAATGTGACTGCCGGCCGCGGTATTCCGGACGAGCGCCTCGAGGAGGTCGCCACCCACTACCGCGCCAACGGCGGTGTTTCGCCGATTAACGAGCAGAACCGCGCCCTGCTTGCCGCGCTGCAGCAGGCGCTCGCCGAGCGCGGCCCGCATATCCCGATTACCTGGGCGAACCGCAACTGGAAGCCCTACGTGAAGGACCTGCTCGCCGAGGCCTACGAGAACGGTCACCGTAATGTGCTCGTGCTGGCGACCAGCGCCTACCCGGGCTATTCGAGCTGCCGCCAGTACCGCGAGGACTACGGCATGGCGATTGAGCAGCTCGGCCTGGAGGGTCGCGTGCACGTGGGCAAGATCCGCCAGTTCTTTGACGTGCCCGGCTTCTCCCGCGCTTTTGCCGACGGGCTGAAGGACGGTCTCTCCACGGTGCGTGAGCAGCTTGCCGCACGCGATAGCGGTTCGCTGAACCCGCGCCTGAGCATCATGTTCTGCACCCACTCGGTACCCACCTCCGCGGCGAACGAGGCAGGCCCGCGCGGCGTGAACTACGAGGGCGGCTCCGCCTACGTGGAGAAGCACCTGCAGGTCGCCCGCGCCGTGCTTTCGCTGGTTCGCGATGAGGCTCCGCAGCTTCTGCAGAACGTCGAATGGGAGCTGGTGTACCAGTCCCGTTCGGGCCCGCCGTCCATGCCTTGGCTGGAACCGGACGTCAACGACGCGCTGGAGGCGCTGCCCACCCCCGCTAACCCGGCGGAGGACGGCGAAGCCCCCGTGGAAGGCGTCGTGCTGGTGCCCCTCGGATTCGTCTCCGACCACATGGAAGTCAAGTGGGACCTGGATACCGAGGCGCTGGATACCTGCGAACGCCTGGGCGTGGTTGCCGTGCGCACCCCCACCCCGGGTACGCATCCGGCGTACGTGGAGTCGCTGCGCCGCCTCATTGAGGAGCGCGTGGAGAACGGTGTTCCCGCCGACCTGCGCCCCGAACGTGAGAGCGTCTGCGCGCCGAGTGCGAGCGGCCAGTACGGTTGGTTCGACGAGTGCGAACCGGGTTGCTGCAAGCCCGGCCGCGGCGCGCCGAAGCCGGTTATTGCCGAGTACGCAGCCGGTGCTAGTACCGCCGCTTCTGAGGATGCTCCCGCCAGCCGCTCCGGTGGATGCGGCTCCGGTGGTTGCTGCTCCCACTAACACCACCCTGTAGCTCCGGCTCGCCCCAACACCCCCTGACCGGGGTGTGCGGGCGGGTCGGAGCGCACGTGCCTACGGGCTATCCCCCCCCCCAGAAGTTAGACACACACAGCGTCGCAAACACACAGCCTCTGGGGAAAACACACACGCCTACGGGCTATCACACACATCACCGAAAAGGAGAGATATGAGCCATCACGAGTACATCTTGGGCACCCGCGGATCTGCTCTCGCCCTGACCCAAAGCCGTATTGCCGCTGAAACCGTCACCTCCCTCTACACCGAACACCAGGCACACCACGGCGCCGCAGATGCCGAGGTCGTGGACTTCACCCTGCGCACCGTCAAAACCGAAGGCGACGTGCTCACCGGCCCCCTGGCAACCCTCGGCGGCACCGGCGTGTTCGCCGCGGCACTGCGCCAGCGTCTGCTCGACGGTGAGAACGCCTCCGAAGAAAACCGCGTGGACATGGCAGTACACTCTCTCAAGGACCTGCCCTCCGCGCCCTGCCCCGGCCTGGTGGTCGCTGCAACCCTCAAGCGTGAAGACCCCCGCGACGCCCTTGTGGCACGCGACGGCTTGACCGTCGACACCCTGCCCGAAGGCTCCCGCGTGGGCACCGGCTCACCCCGCCGCGCCGCCCAGTTGCGTGCACTGCGCCCCGACCTTGAAATTGTGGACATTCGCGGTAACGTGGGCACCCGCATCGGCCGCGTGAAGGGCCTGGAAGAGCACGCCGGCAAGCAGGTCGTACTCCGCCAGAACACCGAAACTTCCGAACGCGCCGACCACGGTGTAGGCACCGAACGCAGCGGCGACTGCGACGCCGTGGTGCTCGCCGTCTCCGGCCTCAAGCGCCTGGGCAAGGAAGAACTCATCACCGAGTACCTTGACCCCACCCGCATGCTGCCCGCCCCCGGCCAGGGGGCACTCGCCCTGGAAGTGCGCGAAAGCGAATTCGAGAACCCGGACCCCGCCGTGCTCGCCGACCCCGAGGTGGCGCGCCCGGTGCGTGCCCTCGGCCGTGCTCTGCTCGCCGCAAACCACCACGAAACCCGCCTCGCGGTCAGCGCCGAACGTGCCCTGCTACGCCGCCTCGAAGCCGGATGCGCCGCGCCCATCGGCGCGTACGCGCCCGTGGTTGAAGGCGACCTGGTGCTTAACGTTGTGGTGGCGTCCCCGGACGGCACCGACATGCTGCGCCACACCTCGGCAACCGCCGAACTGGATGTGCCCGGTGCCGAACGCCTGGGCGTGCGCGTGGCAGAAGACCTGCTGCAGATGGGTGCCGCTGCCCTTGCCGGATTGGACCTGAAGTAGGCGTCATGTCTGCCGCTAGTCCGCAAGCTGAACCCGCGCGCACGGTTCTGCTGACCCGCTCCGCCGCCCAGGGCGCCGCCTTCGCACGAGCCCTCGCCGAGGAATGCACACAGAACGGGTTGGGGGAGCCCCGGGTACTCTTCGCCCCCCTACAGCAGGCACGCACCGTCAAATCGGGCGCAGACCACGCCGCCGCGCTGGAGGCGCTCGCCTCCGGTCACTATGCGTGGGTGAGCTTCACAAGCGCCAACACGGTTCGCGCCTGCGCCGAGCTGTGGGGTGCGGAGTTTGCCCGCGCCTGCGCGAGCGGGGGAGTGCGTATCGCCTGCGTGGGTGCGGCAACCGCCCGCGCCGTGCACACCCAGCTGGGGCTGGATACGGATTTTCAGCCGCAGGTGCAGAGCGCCGCCGGTATGCTCGCGGAGTTTGAGCGCCCCGCAACTGATTCAGCTGCAGTGCTGGTTTTGGAAGGCTCCAACGCCCGCCCGACCCTGCGTGAGGGCCTCAAAGACCTGGGCTGGGATAGCCACCGCTGCGTGCTCTACGACATGGTGCCCGCCGAGCAGGTGGCACCCGGCGAGCTGAGCCTCAGCACCGCCCGCGCGCTCGTGCAGGGGACTGCCGCAGATGCCGCTGACCCGGAAACCCCCGACCCGGAAACCCCCGCACCGGATGCGCTGGTGGTGACCGCCCCCTCCCGCCTGCACGCCCTGCTGGACGGCGCACCCGCGCTAACGCCTGAAGCTGTGCCGCCGGTGGTGGCGATTGGGGCGAGTACCGCCTCCGCATGCCGCGCCCTGAACCTGCGCCACGTGCAGGCGGATTCGCCCTCCCCACAGGATTTGGCGCGCGCCGCCGCGTCCCTCATGTAGGCGCATCCCTCATCTAAGACTTCACATTATTTCGCAAGAATTTTCAGGAGAGATCATGAACCTCACCCGCCGCCCGCGCCGCCTGCGCACCACCGCAGCCATGCGCTCCCTCGTCGCCGAGACCACCCTGCGCCCCTCGCAGCTGATTCAGGTGTTCTTCGTGCGTGACGGCATCACCGAGCCGCAGCCGATTCGTTCCATGCCGGGCCAGTACCAGCACACCCTGGAGAGCATCATCCCCGCCGTGCGTGAGGCGTACGAGGCGGGCATCCGCTGCATTGACCTGTTCGGTATTCCCCGCGATGAGGATAAGGACGAGGTCGGCTCGACTGCGTGGGATCCGCAGGGCATTCTGAACCGTGCCATTGCGGTGTGCCGTGAGGAGTTCGGCGATGACCTGGTGGTTATGGCTGATACCTGCCTGGATGAGTTCACGAGCCACGGTCACTGCGGCGTGCTGGTTGATAACGGTCACGGCACCCTCGTAGTGGATAACGATCAGACCGTGGAGCTGTACTGCAAGATGGCGGTTTCGCAGGCTCGCGCGGGTGCGCACACGGTGTCCCCGTCGGGCATGATGGACGGCCAGATCGCGGCGATGCGTGCTGCCCTGGACGAGGCCGGCTTTGAGGATGTGTCGATTCTGGCGTATTCGGCGAAGTACGCTTCTGCGTTCTTCGGCCCGTTCCGTGACGCGGTAGAGTCGACCTTCAAGGGCGACCGTAAGACCTACCAGCAGGATCCGGCGAACCGCCGCGAGTCGCTGCTGGAGGTGCGTGCTGACCTGGAGGAGGGCGCGGATATGGTGATGGTGAAGCCTGCCGGTAGCTACCTGGATATTGTGCGTGAGGTGGCGGAGTTTTCGCCGGTGCCGGTGGCGGCGTATCAGGTGTCGGGTGAGTACGCGATGATTGAGGCTGCTGCGGCGAACGGCTGGATTGACCGTAAGGCTGTGGCGCTGGAGTCGCTGCGCTCGATTCATCGTGCCGGTGCGGATGTCATCTTGACCTACTACGGTACGGAGGCGGCACGCTGGCTCCGCGAGCAGGACGCCTAACCCCTCCCTGTTAGACGCTGAGAAGCCACATGTGTTTCGAAAAGCCACGTCTTATGTGGCTTCTCGAAACACATGTGGCTTCTCGCCGTTTATGATTGTTCTTCGCTGACTGGCTTGTACCCGAGGGAGGTACACACAACGTTGCCGTTGGTGAAGTATTCCGCGAGCTTTTCGCGGTCGGCGGGGGAGCGCAGGTCCGCCCAGCGTTCCTGCTCCAGGTAGAACGCAACCTGGGAGGTCAGGCAGACGACCCGCTCATCGTGTACCGCCACAATGTGCCTGCGCAGCCACGGCATACGCTTGGCAAGGTTCGGCGGGATTCTGGACGGCACCTTGATTTCTATCTGCCACTGCGAGGGCTCGTAGAAGGTCGGCTTGATCTGTTCGGGGTTCTTCGGGAAGACGCAGAACTCCTCAATATCGGTGTATCTGTACTTCTTCGCGGGTAGGAAAAGCCGCCCGACGTAGAACGAGTCGGGGTTGAACAGCAGGTACCGCCTCATATAAACCCACCGAGTTACTGCAGTTACGGTGGTAACAATTGCCAGCGTTATGGAAGCTCCTCCAATGGGCATTGGCTGGACACCTAGAACTGTCCAACCGACAAGCGAATAGAAGAAGACGATGAGAGCCAAAACCAGCACAAAGTGGGTTTCAACGTAGAAATCATTCTTTGCCCGAACCGGTTTAGTTTGGGGATGAGCTTCCTTGGGTGCCGCAAAAACGTTGAGACGCATCAACGCTGCGCTATAGATTTGAGGCAACCCGGCTGTAATGTCATCCGTATCGATGCTGCGGGCTTTACGCCAAGTGCGGCGACCTGAACGTGCACCCACGAACACCATGTAGAACGGCAACAACAGAGCCGGTAGCAGAATGCCATTATGGGCAATATCTGTGTACAGACGAAAGATGGACCGTGCGACAAGGCATGCCCACACAGACATGAGCACGGGGATCCAATCCTCAATCGAGGAGACACCGAATATGCTATCTATTTCTTGGCGGGCACGGGTGAGGTTAGAGCGCAGTTTATGTTTTGGTAGCGGGTTACCCTCCAGAGAACGACGTTCGGCATACCTCATTGCATTGTTGACGGGGGAGCCGTAACGGGCGATGTAGAGCTCCTTCGCCTTTTCCGTGCTGATTGTTGCGGGGTGAGTGATAGCGGGTACTATGCATAACCCTATGTAAACGATAAAGGCGATGAGCCATATGTAGCGCAACGGCTCTAGGGGTATCCCAAAAGCGCTTAGCTCCATGAATTGTCCTCTCTACGGGTATCGGTGATGGTGTGTCTACGGTGCTGAGAAGCCACATGTGTTTCGAAAAGCAACATAAAACGTGGCTTCTCGAAACACATGTGGCTTCTCGCGGTATGTAGGCTACAGGTTTACTTGTACTGCGCCTTCTGGAAGGACGCGCGGCGTGCCGCCTCCTCCGCATGCTTACCGGCAGGCTTGTACCCCATGGTCGTGCAGATCACGCGGCCGTCCACGAAGTACTTCGCCAACATTTCACGGTCCGCCGGCGAATCCAGCTGCGCCCAGCGTCCCTGCTCAATATTGAACGCAATCTGCGCCACCAAACAATCAATCTGGTGCTCATTCAGCGAATAGTCGTGCTTGCGGCCGCCGGGGAGCAGAATCTCCAGCGTCCACTGGCTCGCGTCCTTCGGGTTCAGCTTGATAGCGTCCGGGTTCTTCGGGTACACACGGAATGCGCGAACCTCAGAGTAGGGGCGGGACTTCGCCGGAAGGAGCAGACGCCCAGCCTGGAACGAATCCGGGTTGTACAGCACGTAATCGCGGCTACGCATCAGCAATATGATAATCAGCAGAACGCCCGCCGCCAGCAAGAACCAGGATGCGTGACCGATATAGATCGCTTCCCAATCCTCGTCAATGCTCCAGCCCGCCAACGAAACCAGGAAGACCGAGGCGAGCAGGAACGCAATACCGCCGAGGATCCAGTAGGCGGTGCGGTCGTCACGGATCGGCTCTACACCCGGCACCGTGCCGCGCACACGGAACGGTGCGCTCAGCTTACCCAGCGTCGCCGAGTAGATGCGCGGCATGCCCAGCACACGGTCGTCCTTGCTGTATCCGCGAACTGCACGCCACTGACGGCGGCCAATACGCGCACCCAGGTACACCATGAGGAACGGCAGAATCAGCGCCGGTAGTACAACACCGTCGTACACGATATCCCAGTACAGGGTGAAGATAGAGACCGCCACAATCCAGCCCCACAGGTACATGACCACGTGGAACCAGCCGCTAAACACGCCGGCGCCCTCAATAGAATCCAGCTTCTTCTTCGCCTTCTTCGTGGCGCTACCCTTGCGGGAGGAGCTCAGCGGCGCACCCATCGCGGTGCGTTCCGCGGTGGCGCGGCGCGCCTCATCAACGGGCGAGCCGGACACCTCAAGGTACAGTTCGGCTGCCTTCTCCTTCTTGATGGGCACCGGGTAGGCGATATCCACCAGCAGGCACAAGCCCAGGTACACCATGAAGGCGATCAGCCACACGTCGCGTAGCTGCTCCATAGGCAGTCCCAGAGCGCTCAGATCCATGAGCGGCTCACCTCCTTACGTCTCTCAAACTCCTACGCGGATGCGGCAGCAGCTGCGGCAGCCGGAAGAGCCGAGATGATACGGTCCATCGCCTCATCGTCGTGGGCGGCAGAAACGAACCACGCCTCGAACGCGCTCGGCGGCAGGTACACTCCGGATTCGAGCATGGAGTGGAAGAACGCGTTGTAACGGCTGGTTGCCGACGCCTTGATGTCGGCGTAGTTGTGCACGCCCTCCTGAGAGGTGCCAAACGCGACCGAGAAGAGGTTACCGGCGTTCTGGATGGAGTGGTCCACACCGGCGGCGTTGAACGCCTCGGTCAGAGCCTGCTGCAGCTGGGCGCTGCGGGCATCCAGGTGCGCGTAAACGGCGGCATCAGCCAGGGTCAGGGTCGTAATACCCGCCGCGACGGACAGCGGGTTACCGGAGAGGGTACCCGCCTGGTAGACGGGGCCGACCGGCGCCAGGTGCTCCATGACCTCACGCTTACCAGCCAGCGCCGCGATGGGCATACCGCCACCAATGACCTTGCCGAACGTGAAAATATCGGGAACCCAGCCGCCATCCTCGGGGGCCGCGTAACCCCAGTAACCAGCCGAAGACACACGGAAACCGGTCAGCACCTCATCAAAAATGACGAGCGCACCATTCGCGTGAGCAATCTCGTGCAGGCCACGGTTGAAACCGGGCTCGGGGGTCACCACACCCATGTTGCAGGGCGCCGCCTCAGTAATAACCGCGGCAATCTGACCCTCGTGGTTCGCGAACGCCTCACGCACAGCGTCCAGGTCGTTATAGGGCAGAACGATGGTCTCCGCGGCGGTTGCGGCAGTCACGCCAGCAGAACCCGGCAACGCCAGGGTAGCCACACCCGAACCAGCCTCGGAAAGCAGCGCATCCACGTGACCGTGGTAGCAGCCCGCGAACTTAATAATCTTGTCGCGACCGGTCACACCGCGCGCCAGACGAATCGCAGTCATGGTCGCCTCAGTACCGGTCGACACCATACGCACCTGATCAATAGCGCCGGGAATCGCCGCGTTAATACGGTTGACCACCAGCTCAGCCAGCTCAGCCTCCGGCGCGCTCGCCGCACCAAAGGACAGGCCGCGCTCAGCCGCCTGCTGAACCGCCTCAACAACCTGAGGATGCGCATGACCCAGAATCGACGGGCCCCACGAGCAGACCAGGTCAACGTACTCGTTGCCGTCCGCATCGTACAGGTACGCGCCCTTAGCCTTCGCGGCAAACGCGGGGGTGCCGCCCACAGAATTGAAAGCACGCACCGGGGAATTCACGCCGCCGGGAATCACCGCGCGAGAACGCTCAAACAGCTTCTCGCTGGCTTCGTGGTGCAGCGGGTGGGTAGAGGAAGGAGTCATCGTATCGGTGCCTTTCAACAGAGACGGCGAACTAAAGAATTACAAGGGACGATGCGCACCAGGCAACGGAGCCCGCACGCCACTAGCGTCCCGTACCTAACCATCATAGGCGCTACAGATGAACCGCAGGTGACAAGCACCTGAACGTACCGAAAGGTGACGATAAAACACAACAGACAAGTTAGGGAACAGAGAGGACGCGCAACGCGCTAACGCAGGTGCCGGTCGGTATCCAGGCGGTTCAGAACCTGGGTGTCCTGATCGAACAGCCAGTTCTTGTCGAAGATTAGACGCACGAAGGCCAGGCCCATACCCAACGCCATGAAAATCAGCAGGGACTGCACGAAACCGCTTGCCGCCGAGTACATGTCACCGCTAGCAAAATGCGACATCGAACGGTAGAACGGAACACCCGGAACCATCGTCACCACCGCCGGAACCGACAGGGAAATACGCGTGTACTTGCGCTGATGCAGCGGCGCCACAATCTCAGCCAAAATACCCACACCAAACACGGCAATCGTCGCCGCCATATGCGCGGGCATACCAGCCTCCACCATGTGAATACGGATGGGGTTCGCCACCGCAGCAATCACGCCACCCCACACGCACGCCACCGGGGATGCGGCGAAGAGCATCGCGAAGCCGGCCGCCGCAACACCCGAAGAAAGCACCTGCAGAAGCAAATACAGGGTCGGGTCAAGGTTAAGAGGCGCCGGGGCAGCCAGCGGCAAATGGAACAGCGAACCCAAAACCCACACCGCAAACGACGCACTCAGCAACAACAAACCCACATAGGTTAGACGCGAAATACCCGCCAAAAAGTCCATGCGGGAAATATCGAGCATGCCCGTCACCATGGGGAAACCGGGAATGAGGAACAAGATGGCGGAGATGATGCCGCCTTGATGATTTCCTGCCACCACACCAGCGGCGTTCAGCGCCGTCACGATTCCCATGTAGGTGCCAGAGGCAACGACACCGCAAACGAGCCTGGTGAAGAAGTGCTGGTAGTGACGCTCAAGCATCTGCCGGCGGATGAACTGACCCAGAAACGCGGCCACGAGCACCGTCAGGCACTCGACCCAACCACCCTTGTTGAGGAAGCAGAATCCGGCACACGCCACGCCCGATGCTGCGGCGTTGGCGAAGGCGTTATAGCGGGCGTGCATCTTCTCGACCTGCTCAAGCTTGGCCTCAAGGTGCTCAACGGTCTCGTGCGCGCGCAGATCGTGGACGATCCTGCGCAGAGCCTCCAGACGGGCCACGTTGACACCGACACGACGCACTTCGCAGGCCTCGGTACGGAATCGGTTGCCAACGTATGACGAGGTGACGATCTCCGTCATGGTCACTGTGGCCTCATGGCGGTCAAGGCCGACGGCGGAGGCTGCCCTGGCCATGGAGGACTTGATGCGGTATGAGCCGGCACCAGCAGCGAGCATGAGGCGCCCGAGATGCAGCACAACGTCGGACTGTTGCATGAGCCGGTCAGTGTCAAGGC
>ERZ1699233.127-NODE-127-length-10230-cov-1.952390_pt1 | contig 10230 bp, 8 predicted proteins | sample MGYA00581539_ERZ1699233 | MGnify/ENA primary metagenome ERZ1699233 (study PRJEB42319, sample SAMD00040316) | human oral metagenome | material: saliva | host: Homo sapiens | study: EMG produced TPA metagenomics assembly of PRJDB4115 data set (Metgenomic analysis of... | reverse complement strand
TAACTATATTGATTCCATCTATCGTGTCACCAACTTTAAGATTTTTTCTCCAATCTCTTATAATAGAATCTCTAATTAACTGTTCTTTTTTTATAACTTTGTTTTCACAAACTTCCTGTCTTTTTTTTATTTCGTCTCTTTGTGTTTCTTTCTCTAAAATTCTAGCCCTCAATAAATCAGGGGTATCTGTTACAAAAATAATCTGGGTATCAAATGTTGCAGCAAAATGACTATTCTCTTGTTTACAAGAAACATTCACAAATCTATTTTTATCATGACCAAAATCATTATCTATTTCATAATTATCCAATTCTTTTGAGGAAGCTGTTTGATAATAGATATTTGGCTCTTTTGTAATAACTGCATCTCCATAGTAATATCTATTTGGATCCTTCTCGAAATCTGAACTCCAAATACCATTATTACTTTGACACCAATTTCTTAAATGCCAATGCAATAAACTATACCTAGTATTTGGCATGTTTTTCTCAAAAAATACTCCTTTGATAGAATATGTATATCTACGAATCAGAGTATCTTCAGAAACTAAATTCTCATCCAAATACTTAATATCCAACTTTTCAAACAACTGTTTATACGTGAGATTATTATAATTTATATCTTTTCTACCTGGCAAAGATGCATGTGTCAAAGTGGTAAATACAGTAAATAAAATAAAAATTTTCCATACCATTTATATTAACCTCCCTATATCTCTATGTCGTACAAGCGATTGCAGCTTCCGCCACATCGTCCGCACTGTGCGGCAACGCCAGCGTACGGGCATTCTTCGCCCATTTCAGGCATTTTTCACGGTTCAAGCCGCCAAGGATTTCGGCCAGTTTTTCTGCCGTCAGTTGAGTTTGCGGCAACAGCAAACCAGCTTCGGCCTGCACCATAAAGCGCGCATTAGCTGTTTGATGGTCGTCCACTGCGTGCGGATACGGCACCAGCAATGCACCCAAACCGGCAGCCGTTAACTCGGCAATCGTCAGCGCGCCGGCACGGCAAATCACCAAATCGGCATCGCGGTAGGCGGATACCATGTCGGTAATAAATTCGACGCACTCGGCCTGCACACCCAACGCATCGTAATCCGCCTGCAGGTTGCCCAATTTATTGCGGCCGGACTGATGATACATTTGCGGACGGACCGCTTCAGGCAACAATGCCAAAGCTTGCGGAACGGTTTTGTTCAACACATCCGCACCCAAACTGCCGCCCACCACCAAAACTTTCAGACGGCCTTGACGGTTTTCAAAGCGTTCTTCAGGAACAGGCAATGACGCAATATCGGCACGGACAGGGTTACCTACCAATCCGCCTTCATGTTGAAAGGCTTTCGGGAAAGCGTACAGAACACGTTTTGCCCATCGCGACAGTTGGCGGTTGGACAAACCGGCTACGGCGTTTTGCTCGTGAATCACAATCGGCACACCGGAAATTTTTGCCGCCAAACCGCCGGGGAAAGTAACAAAACCGCCAAAACCGATCACACACTCGACACGGTGTTTCTTAATAATCTGCTGCGCTGCACGGACGGTTTTATACAGCGTAAACGGCAACATCAGCTTGCGCTTGATGCCGTTGCCGCGAATGCCTTTAATGGCCAACGTTTCCAAGCGTATGCCGTATTGCGGCACGATACGCTCTTCCATCGAATCCTGACTGCCCAGCCAAATCACATGATGGCCGCACTTTTGCAGCGACTCGGCAACCGCCAATGCAGGGAAAATATGACCGCCCGTACCGCCGGCCATCAGCATAAAAGTTTTACCGCTCATGGTTTTACTCCACCGAATAACCGCGCATTTTTTGGCGGTTTTCATAATCAATGCGCAATAACAACGTAATGCACACCAGCATGATAAAGACAGCCGAACCGCCGTAAGACATAAACGGCAAAGTCAGGCCTTTAGTGGGTAGGATACCGATGTTTACACCGATATTGAAGAAACTTTGAATCCCTATCCAAATACCGATGCCGTTGGCGACATACGCGCTGAACGTCAGCCCGGAATCACGCGCCTGCTTGCCGATGGAGAATGCGCGCATCACCAGCCAGCCGTAGCAGAACACCAAAACCAGCATCCCGACAAAGCCAAATTCTTCACCGATAACGGCAAAAATAAAGTCCGTATGCGGCTCGGGCAGGTAAAAGCGTTTACCCAGGCTCGCACCCGAACCCTCGCCAAACCAGCCGCCGCGCACAATAGCCATCAAAGACTGCGTCAACTGATAACCCTTGCCCAAAGGATCGCTCCATGGGTTCAAAAATGCCGCCACACGCGCCATACGGTAAGGTGCAGCCCAAATCAGCAACCCCATTCCGCTCAATACCGTCAACACCAGCACGGCGAAATATTTCCACGGGAAGCCTGCCAGAAACAGCATGCCCATAGTAATCACGACAATCACGACAAACGAACCAAAATCCGGTTGCAACATAATTAAAATCAAGCTGATGGCAATCGACACAATCGGCCACAACAGAGTTTTGAACTTGATGGCGCGTTCCTTGACCCGCACCCTGGCCTCCGCCTTAAACGGGCAGGACAGCAAATCACCGATACCCGAAAATAGGGATGACCAGCCTAAAGAATCCAAGCCACGCAACATTTCTTCACGGCGCGTAAACAGGCTGGACAAATACAAGACCGTCGCCAATTTGAAAAATTCAGTCGGTTGCAGGTTGAGCGGTCCGATATGAATCCAGCGCGTCGCGCCGTTAATCTCACGGCCGACAACCAGCACCACCGCCAACAGCAAGCACGAAACAGCAAAATAAAACGGAACAATCCGCCGCCAGAAGCTCATCTTCAGCAGGAAAAGCGGCAAGCATATGGCCACCGTAAACAGGATAAACATTGCCTGCTTAGACACAAAAGAAAACTGACTGCCCCCTTCCGATGCCGCATACGCAATAGAAGCCGAATAAATCATAATCAGGCTGAAGACCGTCATTAAGACGACCATCCACAAGAGAGAAACATCAAACTTCCGACCATCGCGCGCAATCGGCCGGTCAAGCATTTTGGAAAGACTAATCATGAAAACATCCGTAACGGCTTGAATAAAATATTCAGACGGCCTGCTAATGGGCAAGAGGCCGTCTGAAAAAATGAATTAACGTTATTTTAAAGGTTTATTTCCAAACCAACAATTCAGATTCTTTAAAGATGTCGGATTCCGACGTTCTTTGCGCCCTCTCCTACCCTTTGATACCGGCAAAAGGCCGTCTGAAAACGCTTTTATGTTCTCAGACGGCCTTGTATAAATTTTTTCTTCAGAAAAATAAGCTACTTTTTATCCAATACAAACCCTAAGCCAACTGCGGTATTTCCACCCACGGCTGTATCTGTTCCAACTGCGCTGCAAGGCGGAGCAGCGTGTCTTCGCGTCCGTGAGCGGCGGCAAACTGGGTACCGACGGGCAGCTCGTTATGCCGGTAAAGCGGCACGCTCATGGCGGGGTTGCCGCTCATGTTCAGCGGCGACGTATAGCCGACGTATTGCAGCGCGGCGGCGGCTTCTTTTTCTAAAAACGGGTTGTTTTTCAACAGAAAACCCAAGCGCAGCGTGCCGAACAGCAGGCGCATGGCTTTTTGTGCGGCGGGCGGCGGCATCATCTCGCCGATTTTCGGCGTGGTGCGCGGGCAGACGGGCGTCATCAACACGTCGTAGCGCGTGAAAAATGCTTTGGCGGCACGTTCCTGCGCCAGCATCACGTCGCGCGCCCAAGCCATTTCGCCCGCGCTGATTTGCCGCCCCTGCACAATCATTGCCCACGTTGTCGGCTCAAGCAGGCGGTGCGGCAGTTTTTGTCCGGTTTCGTATTGATATTGGTAGAACAGTTTTGCCGTTTCGCCCATGACGATGACGCGGGCGGCTCGGTTGAGCTGTTCGGGCGGTGCAAAATCGGGCGTGGCTTCTTCCAATTCGTGTCCCGCATCTTGCATCAGTTTCAAACTATGGGCAAACGCGGCTTCCGTGCCTTCGTCGTTGCCGCCGCCAAACCATGTCTGTTTCCAAAAAGCGATTTTCAGACGACCTGTTTCTTGTTTCAGGCTGCCTGCAAAACCGTTTTCGGGCGGCGGCGGGCAAGCATACAGGGCGCGGGCTTGGGTTTGGGCGGCGATGTCCAGCAAAACCGCGCTGTCGCGCACGCTGCGGGTCAACACATGGTCGCATACCAAACCTTGCCATGCCTCCGATGCGTTCGGCGCGTAACTGCTGCGGCCGCGCGTGGGTTTCAGCCCGAACACGCCGCAGTTGTGCGCGGGTAAGCGGATGGAGCCGCCACCGTCGCTGCCGTGCGCTGCGGGTACGACGCCCGAAGCCACTGCAGCCGCCGCGCCTCCGCTGCTGCCGCCCGCGGTGTAATCCAAATGCCACGGATTGCGCGTGATGCCGTAAATTTCGGTTTCGGTAACGGGATACGCGCCCCATTCGGGCGTAGTGGTTTTGCCGAACACGCGCAGCCCCGCATCGAGATAGGCTTGGGTCAAATCGCTGTTTTGTTTGGCAATGTAATGCTGCATCATGCGCGAACCCGACCATGTCGGCGCGCCTTCCCAATCCGCCAGCAGGTCTTTGAGCAAAAACGGCACGCCCGCCAGCGGCGTATCGGCATTTTCAGACGACCCCTGCCACGCCGCCGCGCGTTCGCGCAAATCGTGCGCCAACAGATTGAGCTTGGGATTGACTTCGTCCAAGCGGTTTAAAGCAGCCTGCAACACTTCATCGGCGGAGACTTCTTTTTTACGGATCAGCTCTGCCAAACCGACGGCATCGTAACGGATGTAGTCTTGAAAATTCATGGGTTTTCCTTTCGGATTGATAAACACACGTTTTGTCGGTCAGGCATGGCTGCCCGCCGCCTCGCCGTTTGCCCGCATAGGCAAATTTTAAGAAACAGTAACACCGGATAAAGGCAAAGAACAAGTTTGCCGTTGCTGCAAAAAGGTCGTCTGAAACCGCCTTGACGTTTTCAGACGACCTTTGAGGCAATGTTGGCACGATGTTCACGGCAGAATCTCAATTTCCGCATTGTGTTTCACGCTGCGGTAGAGTTCGTCGACTTCTTCGTCCGTTACCGCGATGCAGCCGTTGGTCCAGTCTTTTTGCAGGTGTTTTTTGCCGATAAAACCCCAGCCGTTTTTCATGCCGTGGATTTTAATCAGCCCGCCCGGGCTTTTGCCTTGTGCTGCCGCGTAGGCTTTGTCGGCTTCGTTGGGGTAGGAAACACCGAGGTTTTTATGGTAGCCGCTATTGGGATTGCGCTCATTGATGCGGTATTTTCCTTCGGGTGTTTTGCCGTCGCCTTCAAACTGTTTATGCCCGACCGGTTGCTTGCCCAACGAAATGGGATAGGTTTTCAGCAGCCTGCCTTGCGAGTAGGCCGACATGGTGCGCTTGCTTTTATGCACGACCAATCTGTCGATAACTGCATCTTCAGGTAACGGCGCTTCACTTGGCATAGTAACGGTCGACTCGCCTGATGTCGCAACGGTCTGCTCGGAACGGATGGGCATGGAATACCAAACCACTCCGGCAGCGACTGTCAAAAGCAAAACCGCCGCCAAACTGATTTTCAACCCTCTTTTCATGTTTCAGACGACCTCACAAAGCCTTAAACGCCTCGATAAACACTTCCGAACGGTGCGCATCACCTTTGAACATATCGAAGCTCGCGCAGGCGGGGCTGAGCAGCACGATATCGACAGCGTCGGCTTGGGCATATGCAGTATGAACGGCTTCTTCCAAAGTGGGGCAGTCGGTCATATTCAGACCGCAGCCGTCCAAATCGCGGCGGATTTGCGGCGCATCGACGCCGATCAGGAACACGCCTTTTGCCTTGCCGGCAAGCGCGTCGCGCAGGGGCGTGAAGTCCTGCCCTTTGCCCATGCCGCCCAAAATCACGAAGAGCGGATTTTGCAAACCGGCAATCGCGGCGGCGGTCGCACCGACGTTCGTGCCTTTGCTGTCGTCGATGAACACCACGCCGTTTTTCTCGCCGATTTTTTCCACGCGGTGCGGCAGGCCTTGGAAGGTTTTGACGTGTTCGAGCAATGCTTCGCGCGGTAAACCGACGGCTTCGCACAAAGCGACGGCAGCCATGACGTTGGCGGCGTTGTGCAAACCTTGCAGCGGGATTTCTTGCGTAGAAATCAAATCTTCATTGCCTTGTTTCAGGTGGCCTGTCTCGCGTTCCAACCAAAAATCAGCTTCGTGTTCCAACGAAAACCATTTCACCTCGCGCCCGGCGCGCTTCATCGCACGGCAGAACGCATCATCCGCATTCAAAACCTGCACGCCATCGCCACGGAAAATCTTGTCCTTGGTATGCGCGTAGTCGAGCAAGTCGTCGTAGCGGTCGAGATGGTCTTCGGAAATGTTCAGCACCGTCGCCGCAGTCGGGCGCAGGCTTTCGGTGTTTTCCAGTTGGAAGCTGGAAAGCTCCAACACCCACACGTCGGCCTTTTTGCCTTCGCGCTGCAATTCCGCCTCCAAAACCGGCGTACCGATATTGCCCGCGATAACGGTATCCAGCCCGCACTTGATGCAGAGATAGCCGACCAGGCTCGTTACCGTGGTTTTGCCGTTGCTGCCGGTAATCGCAATCACCTTGTCGCCGCGGCGGTTCACAATGTCCGCCAGCAATTCGATGTCGCCCAACACGCGCCCGCCGTTTTGCTTGAACGCCTCGATATCCGGCTGACGCTCGCTGATGCCGGGACTGAGCGCCAGAATATCGAAACCGTTGTCCAACGCATCTTTCAGACGACCCGTGTAAAACACCAGCCCGGCAAACATCTTACCGATTTGCGACACGCGCTCCGATTTCAGCTCCGCATCATAAGCGGCAACCTCCGCGCCGTTTTTGCGCAGATAGGCAATCATGGAAATGCCCGTACCGCCAAGTCCGGCAACGAGGATTTTTTTGTTTTGGAAAGTCATTTTAGTTTTGTCCTAAATATTCAGACGACCTTGGGATAAAGATTCAATATCCTTGCTGATTCAATTTTCGATAAGCATCGCAACCTAGTTGCAGTCCGTTATCACAAGCCTTACCAAACCACTCTTTGGCGATCTTATAGTTCTGACGAACACCTTGCCCATTGTCGTACATCACACCCAAATTATATTGGGCTTGAGCATCCCCTTGTTCTGCCGATTTACGGTACCACTGTACTGCCTGTCCATAGTCTTGATTGACTCCTTGCCCATTGGCGTACATTACACCTAAATTAAATTGGGCTTTTGCATACCCTTGCTCTGCCGACTTGTAAAACCATTGCACTGCCTGTGCATAATCTTGACGAACTCCTTGTCCATCATAATACATCACCCCAAAATTATATTGGGCTTTTGCATACCCTTGTTTTGCTGACTTGTAAAACCACTGCACTGCCTGCACAGGGTCTTGACGGACTCCTTGTCCATTGGCATACATTACACCCAAATCATTTTGTGCTTTCGCACTTCCTTGCTCCGCAGCTTGAAGCGTTTCTTTAAAATCTGACACGTTATCTGCTAAAACCGCTTGCGCCAAGCCCAAAGATAACAGGGCTACCATCATCTTTTTCAATAATTTATTCATTATAAAATCCATTACTTTCAAATTATTGTTTCTGTTTTATCCAAGAAGTTTCAGACGGCCTTTAGCCAGCAAATTCCTTAAAAAAGCTATTTACACCGTAGCTACTCAAAATCTGCTGTAATTCCGGTGCACGTACCCATGGGTCAACCGCCATCGGCGGCATAGGCGGTTCGATACCGTCTTCGTTTTGGTTACGGCACCAATCTGCCATGGCAAAAACTTGGATTAAAACAGGTTCGGCAAGTGCTTTGTCGATGTCCAGTTCGCTCATGGCTTGGGCAAAGCAGGCGATCCATTCGTTGCGGACTTGTACGTTGACGGCAAAAGGCATATGGCGGGCGCGCAGTTGGGGATGGCCGTATTTTTCGACAAAGAGTTGCGGGCCGCCGAGCCAGCCGCTGAAAAATTCGTAGAGCTTTTCGCGTATCAGGGTCATGTCTTCGCCGTGCATTTGCCGCAAGGCTTGGTATTGCGGCTCAAGTTCCATTAGGTCGTAGAAACGGTCGGTCAGGGTGCGGATGCCGGTTGCGCCGCCAAAAGATTGGTACATGTTTGGGGACTTTCTGTGTGGATTATTGCGGGATTTATTTTGAGATGTAGGATTCAGGCAAGCATGCTTACCTTACATAATGGCCGTCTGAAAGTTTCAGACGGCCTTTGGAGATTTAGCGGATTTTGAGGGTACTCAAACCAATCAGCACCAAGACGATGGTGATAATCCAGAAACGAACAACAACTTGGGTTTCTTTCCAGCCTTTTTGTTCGTAATGATGATGAATCGGCGCCATCAGGAAGATGCGTTTTTTGGTTCGTTTGTACCAACCGACTTGCAACATAACGGAAATGGCTTCAACAACAAACAGGCCGCCCATGATGACGAGGACAAATTCTTGGCGGATGATGACGGCAACAGTACCGAGTGCCGCGTCAAGCGCGAGCGCGCCTACGTCGCCCATAAAGACTTGTGCCGGATAGGCGTTAAACCACAAAAAGCCGAGACAGGCGCCGCACATGGCGGTACAGAAAATCACCACTTCGTTTGCGCCGGCAACGTAAGGTAATTGCAGGTATTGGGCAAATTGGGAGTGGCCGCTGGCATAAGCAAAGATGGCAAGGCCGGCGGCGACAAGTACAACGGGGAATGCGGCCAAGCCGTCCAAACCGTCGGTCAGGTTAACGGCATTGGATGTGCCGACGATGGTCAGGTAGGACAATACCAAGAAGCCAACTACGCCAAGCGGCAAGGCAACTTGTTTGAAGAAGGGAACAATCAGGATATTGTTGGCGGAATTTGTCGCAAGGTAGAACAACGCCAAGCCGGCAATGATGGCGACGCTCGACTGCCACACCATTTTGAATTTGGCGGAAACACCGTTGGGGTCTTTATAGACGACTTTGCGCCAGTCGTCGTAAAACCCGAGTGCGCCCGTGGCAAGCAATACGCCCAAAAGAATCCAAATATACGGGTTTGCCCAGTTGCCCCACAACAACGTGGATACGGTGATGGCGGTCAGAATCAGCGAACCGCCCATCGTCGGCGTGCCGCGCTTGGTGAAGTGTCCCTGGGGGCCGTCCTGGCGGATGAACTGTCCGTACTCCTTGGCGTGGAGGTAGCGGATGAGCAGGGGGGTCCCCAGCAGGGTGCCCACCAGTCCGACCACACCGGAGATGAGGATGGCGGTCATCGGGGACGAACCTCCTTGAGGTGGTCGGCCAGGCGCCAGGCGCCCGAGCCGTTGGAACCCTTGACCAGGACGGCGTCGCCGTCGCAGAGCAGGGCGTCGATCTGGGAGATGGCGGTCGCGGCATCATCGAAACCGACGACCTCGACCCCTCGCGCCCTGGCCGCCTCGAGTGCCTCCTGGGTGGAGCCGATGCCGATGAGCATAGCGGCTCCGGCTCGGGCCGCGAGCTCTCCGGTGCGCGCGTGATCGGCCGCAGAGGACTCCCCCAGCTCAAGCATCTCGGAAATCACGACGACGCGACGTCGGTCCCCGGCCAGAGCCGGCAGCACCGCCAGCGCCGCCGTCATGGAGTCGATGTTGGCGTTGTAGGAGTCGTCGATAAGGAGAAGATCACCACTGAGTTCCGGAATATCCATCCGGTGGGGGCTCTCAATGCTCACGGAGCCGAGCCGCTCGGCGATGAGCTCGGGGGCCAGGCCAGCGGCCAGGGCCAGGCCGGCGGCGGCCAGGGCGTTGGCCACGTTGTGAGCGCCGGCCACAGCCAGCTGGACGCGTCGGGGCTCATCGAGTCCGGGCAGGTGAAGGTCGAAGGCCGCTCGGGCGGCAGCGTCCAGGACCACGTTCTCGGCCCTCAGGTCGGCCGCCCGGCCTTGGGAGGAGAAGGTGAGGACGCGTGCCGGTGCGAGCTCGGCCATGGCTGCGGCGCGGGCATCGTCGGCATTGAGGATGGCCGTTGCGTCGGGTCGCAAGCCGGCGACGATCTCCGCCTTGGCCGCGGCGACGCCCTCGATGGAGCCGAAACCGCCCATGTGGGCGTGACCAACCATGAGGACCCCGGCCGCGTCCAGGGGGGCGATACCGGTGAGGTAGGCGATGTGCCCGGGTCCGGAGGCTCCCATCTCCCGGACGAGGTCGCGGGTGGAGTCGCCGGCGCCGGGCCAGG
>ERZ1699233.121-NODE-121-length-10492-cov-2.276990_pt1 | contig 10492 bp, 8 predicted proteins | sample MGYA00581539_ERZ1699233 | MGnify/ENA primary metagenome ERZ1699233 (study PRJEB42319, sample SAMD00040316) | human oral metagenome | material: saliva | host: Homo sapiens | study: EMG produced TPA metagenomics assembly of PRJDB4115 data set (Metgenomic analysis of... | reverse complement strand
TTTGAAATTATCCCTGTCAGTACTCACTATAGAATAGTTATAACCTGCCATTAAGAATAGAATAATACCTAATAATGAAATACCATAAAATGTAGAACTTAAGAATAAATTAGATACTAAAATTACCACCAATATCATAATCATCGATAATAAATCTTTATTAACTAAATCTTCTTTTTTATCTTTAATTCGTCGTTTTACCATTGATATAAAGAATGATAAAACAAAGATTCCCATCGAGATAAATCCTGCAATTCCATTATAAAATAAAATTTCTAAATATCCATTATGAGTAAGATAGTGTTCTCTTATTATATACTCATCTGGATTAGTCTTTTTACCTATTTCATACCAGTTTCCACCTGAATATCCAAATAAGGGACGTTTAGGAATAAAGGAAGCTGTTGACTGCCAAATAGCAAAACGGTTATTAGAGATATTTTCTTTCTTGTTTCTGGCGGAAGACGGCATACGAGTTTTCGGCCGGTCTCGTGGGCTCGGAGATGTGTATATGATACAGGCCACACGCAGTTGATGGGTTTTGCCGGTAAACGGTTGCAACACAAACAGGCGCAAACCAGGCTTCAGGCTTTGGCTGCCGAAACGGGTAACGGCAAAATTATCCTCGTCACGCGTCAGCTTCCATGTACCGCGCCGCGAACGCGCCATACCGCCTTTCACCCAACCCTGCTTTTTCGCAGGCTTATGCGTACCGAGTGCCAAATAAGTTTTACGCATGGTTTTCTCGGCAAACTGCGCCGACAAAGCCGCCGCGCTGTCGCGGTTTAACGCAAACAGCAATAAGCCGCTCGTGGCTTTGTCCAAACGGTGAACCAGCCACACGCGTTCAACGCCGAGCTGCTGCGCCAGCGAAGCGGTCAGGCAAACATCCCCTTCCGATTCGCTGTGCACCGATACGCCGCAAGGCTTATTGATGACCACAAAGTCTTTGTGTTCAAAAACAATGTCCCACATTTCAGACGGCCTTCAACACAATACCGTCGCCAAGCAGGGTCAAAATACCCAGTAAGCAGAACAAGATACATGCGGCAATGCGCACTGCTTTGGCAGGAATTTTGCGCATCAGCATTTCGCCCAAATACACGGCAGGCACAGAAGCAATCATCAAACCGGCAATACTGCCGACCACGACCAGCAGGATAGATTGGTATTTTGCCGCCAAAAGAACTGTTGCAATCTGCGTTTTATCGCCGATTTCCGCCAAGAAAAAGAGGACGACCGTTGCCGTAAATGCGCCGTATTTCAGCCACTTACTATCAGGGTCTTCGTCTTTGTCCGGCAACAGCAGCCATAATCCGACCGCAATAAAGCTGCCGCCGACCACCCATTTCATGACTTCGGGCGAAATAGCGGATGCCAGCCAGACACCGAGTGCGGCTGAAACAAGATGGTTCAACAGGGTTGCAATAAAGATACCGGCAACAATCGCGTTTTTGTGGGCAAAACGTGCTGCCAAAAAGAGCGCCAGTAATTGCGTCTTATCGCCGATTTCGGCAATGGCAACGCCCAGCGTCGAGGAGAAAAAAGCTTCCATGATTTAAGATACTCAACCGAAAAGCGGGCAAACAAAAAGCGCTGTGCATACCGCCCGCAAGGGTATGGACAACGCTTACGTCTTGCCTGTCTTCCGATAAAGCAGAGAAGATACCGCCGCCACGGCCGCACAAGCCGATTATGTTGACAACGGTTTCGGCATTGCGCCGAATGGCTACTCCCGTAAGAGTGAAGCGCGAATTGTAAGGCAAACCATGGCTTGAAGCAACAAAAAGAAAAACAAAAGGCCGTCTTAAACCCAATGTAAACAGGTTTCAGACGGCCTTTCTACAGCGATTAATTATCGGAGAACAAATCGCCTACTTTTTCGCCTACTTTTTCCCAAAACGATTTTTTGCGCGGGGTTTGGCTGAGATTGAGACCGGAGGAGATTTTTTCAAATTCTTCCAGCAACTCTTTCTGACGGTCGGTCAGGTTAACCGGTGTTTCAACCAAAATGTGGCAGTACAAATCGCCGGTCGAGCTGGAACGCAGAGACTTGATGCCTTTGCCTTTCACGCGCATGCGGCGGCCGGTTTGCGTTTCTTTCGGAATGTGCAGTTTGACTTTGCCGTCCAAAGTCGGCACTTCGACTTCGCCGCCCAATGCGGCAATGGCAAAGCTGATCGGCAGTTCGCAATGCAAGTCCAAGCCGTTGCGCTCGAAGATTTTGTGCTGTCTCACGCGGACATTGACGTACAAATCGCCTGCCGGTGCGCCGTGTTGACCTGGCTCGCCCTCGCCGCTCAAGCGGATGCGTTGACCGTCGTCGATGCCTGCCGGAATGTTGACTTCAACCGTTTTGCTGGTTTTGGTGCGGCCTTCGCCACGGCATTTGACGCAAGGATCTTTGATTTCTTTGCCTGTACCGTGACAAGTCGGACAAGTCTGCTGCATTTGGAAAATGGCTTGGCGGACGTGTACCGTACCTGAGCCGTGACAGGTCGAACAAGTCGATGCGGATGTGCCCGGTTTGGCACCTGAGCCGTGGCAGACATCACATTCTTCGTAAGTCGGAATGTTGATGCGTTTTTTCACGCCTTTGGCGGCTTCTTCAAGCGAAATCTCTATGCCGACCTGCAAGTCCGCGCCGCTGTAATCCGGCTGACGGCCGCCTGCGCTGCCGCCACCGCCGAACATTTGGCTGAAAATATCGGAAAAATCGAAGCCTTGCGCGCCACCGAAACCGCCAAAGCCACCGAATCCGCCCGCACCTGCGCCCTGTTCGAACGCGGCATGGCCGTATTGGTCGTACATGGTACGTTTTTCCTTGTCAGACAAGGTATCGTAAGCTTTTTGGACTTCTTTAAATTTTTCTTCCGCTTCTTTGTTGTCGGGGTTGCGGTCGGGATGGTATTTCATTGCCAGCTTGCGGTAGGCTTTTTTGATTTCATCGTCGCTAGCGCTGCGGGCAACACCAAGGGTTTCGTAATAATCTTGGGTACTCATAATTTTGATAGTGTTTTGAATAAGTTTGAACTGGGTCGGATATGTGGGCGGAAGGTAAAAAACTCAAGTCGATATTTTTAAGGCCGTCTGAAAATTTTGTTTCAGACGGCCTCCCTCGCCTTGTCACAGCATGATAATGGCCTTAAAGTGAAAGAATATTTGACCCTATACCGCTGTTTTATACTAGAAAGGTTTTCCTCCATGATGAAAAAAACCGCTTCCTTTTTATACCTGATGCTGATGGCGGCCGCTGTCCAAGCCGCGCCTTCCGACAGCGAACGCATTGCGGCACTGGAGCGTCAGGTGGCCGAACTGACTGCCCAAGTAAACCGCCTACTGAGCGAGCGTTTGGACGAGCGTTCCGCACGCAGAAATAACGAAGTTCACGTGTGTACGTTGTCGGCATTTACCGACACGTTCCATACTGAAAACGTCAACCGCGGCCGCGCCCGCTTGGATGTAATTCAGCAATGCCGCCACCAGTACGCGAAAATGTTCTGTAAGGAAGAAGCCGTCCGTTGCCAGACTTACCGTTAACCGTTTCATACTCAGGCCGTCTGAAACCCTGTTTTCAGACGGCCTTTTGATTGTTTGCGTTCTTCCATGTCAAAACAAACGGGAAACAACAATGCCAAAGCGGTTTGACATGATGTTACGACACAAGCAATCCGCTTCTGAATCCGCTATAATCTGCGTTTGATTTTATTTTCCAACGCCTTTGTATAAAGCGAAACATCATGCAAGAACAATATCAACCCGCCGCCATTGAGCCTGCGGCGCAGAAAAAATGGGATGACGCCCGTATTTTCAACGTCTCCGAAGACGCTTCCAAACCCAAATACTACTGCCTCTCCATGTTCCCCTACCCCAGCGGCAAGCTGCACATGGGGCATGTGCGCAACTACACCATCGGCGACGTATTGAGCCGCTTTAAACGCTTAAACGGCTTCAACGTCATGCAGCCTATGGGTTGGGACGCGTTTGGTATGCCGGCGGAAAACGCGGCGATGAAAAACAACGTCGCCCCCGCCGCTTGGACCTACGACAACATCGAATACATGAAAACCCAGCTCAAAAGCCTGGGTTTTGCGATTGACTGGGAACGCGAAGTCGCCACCTGCAAACCCGAATACTACCGCTGGGAACAATGGCTGTTTACCAAGCTGTTTGAAAAAGGCATCGTCTATCGCAAAAACGGCACGGTAAACTGGGACCCGGTCGACCAAACCGTCCTTGCCAACGAGCAAGTCATCGACGGACGCGGCTGGCGTTCGGGTGCATTGATCGAAAGACGCGAAATCCCGATGTATTACTTCAAAATCACGGATTACGCTGAAGAGCTGCTCAACGATTTGGACAAGCTGGAACACTGGCCGGAACAAGTCAAAACCATGCAGCGCAACTGGATCGGCAAATCTCGCGGTATGACCGTGCGCTTCGCCGTTTCAGACGACAGCAAACAAGGCTTGGAAGGCGATTACGCAAAATTTCTGCAAGTTTATACCACCCGTCCCGACACGCTGATGGGCGCGACTTATGTTGCCGTTGCCGCCGAGCATCCGCTGGCAACCGCCGCAGCCGCCGACAAACCCGAATTGCAGGCATTTATCGCCGAATGCAAAGCCGGCTCGGTTGCCGAAGCCGATATGGCGACGATGGAGAAAAAAGGCGTGCCGACCGGCCGCTATGTCGTCAACCCGCTTAACGGCGACAAGCTGGAAGTGTGGATTGCCAACTATGTATTGTGGGGCTACGGCGACGGCGCGGTAATGGCGGTTCCGGCGCACGACGAACGCGATTTCGAGTTCGCCACCAAATACAATCTGCCGAAAAAACAAGTCATTGCCGTCAGCGACAACGCATTCGACGCAAACCAATGGCAAGAATGGTACGGCGACAAAGAAAACGGCGTATTGGTCAACAGCGGCGACTTGGACGGCATGAATTTTCAGACGGCCTTCGACGCCATTGCCACCAAGCTGCAAAGCCAAGACGCAGGCGAACCGAAAACCCAATACCGCCTGCGCGACTGGGGCATTTCGCGCCAACGCTACTGGGGCTGCCCGATTCCCATCGTCCATTGCGAAAAATGCGGCGACGTACCCGTCCCTGCCGACCAACTGCCCGTCGTCTTGCCTGAAAACGTCGTACCCGACGGCATGGGTTCGCCGCTGGCAAAAATGCCCGAGTTTTACGAAACCACCTGCCCATGCTGCGGCGGCGCGGCGAAACGCGAAACCGACACCATGGACACCTTCATGGAATCGAGCTGGTATTTCTTCCGCTACATGTCGCCCAAGTTCGCAGAAGGCATGGTATCGGCTGAAGCCGCGAAATACTGGGGCGCGGTCGACCAATACATCGGCGGTATCGAACACGCGATTTTGCACCTCCTGTACGCACGTTTCTTTACCAAACTGATGCGCGACGAAGGCTTGGTCAATGTTGACGAACCATTTGAACGCCTGCTGACGCAAGGCATGGTCGTTTGCGAGACCTATTACCGCGAAAACGACAAAGGCGGCAAAGACTGGATCAACCCCGCCGATGTCGAGCTGACTTTCGACGACAAAGGCCGCCCTGTTTCCGCCGTTCTGAAAGCCGACGGCCTGCCTGTCGTCATCAGCGGCACGGAAAAAATGTCCAAGTCCAAAAACAACGGCGTCGATCCACAAGAGCTGATTAACGCCTACGGCGCGGACACCGCCCGCCTGTTCATGATGTTCGCCGCACCACCCGAACAGTCCCTCGAATGGAGCGACAGCGGCGTCGAAGGCGCACACCGCTTCCTGCGTCGTCTGTGGCGTACCGTTTACGAATACTTGAAGCAAGGCGAAGCAGTCAAAGCGTTCGCAGGCAGCCAAGATGGTTTGTCTAAAGAACTCAAAGACCTGCGCCACAAACTGCACTCTACCATCGCCAAAGTCAGCGACGACTACGGCCGCCGCCAGCAGTTTAACACCGCCATCGCCGCCGTGATGGAACTGCTCAACCAATACGACAAAACCGACACCGGCAGCGAACAAGGCCGCGCCGTCGCCCAAGAAGTATTGGAAGCCGCCGTACGCCTACTGTGGCCGATTGTGCCGCACATCTGCGAAACCCTGTGGAGCGAATTGAACAGCGCGAAACTGTGGGAAGCAGGCTGGCCGACGGTCGATGAAGCCGCTTTGGTCAAATCCGAAATCGAAGTGATGGTTCAAGTCAACGGCAAACTGCGCGGCAAAATCACCGTCGCCGCTGACGCATCCAAAGCCGACCTCGAAGCCGCCGCCCTTGCCAACGAAGGTGCAGTGAAATTCATGGAAGGCAAGCCTGCGAAGAAAATCATCGTCGTTCCCGGACGCTTGGTAAATATCGTCGTCTAAACCGCTTTTAAGGTTTAGCCATACTGATAAAGGCCGTCTGAAACTTGGAAACAGGTTTTCAGACGGCCTTTTTAAGGTAGATTAAGCTGATAAGTCCAATAACACATTGGGATGAAAAGGTTCCATTGGATTTAGAATCACTCTACACACGTCCCTGAAACATAAATCCGTTGTATTCCTCACGATGTTTTGGCACAATTCGAAGCCAATCAACCACGCTTGTACTTGGCATCCTAATGGCTTCAAAACCCTTCCTAAAATGGGCTGGTGGCAAACATAAACTTGTCCCCTTTATCGAACACAATCTACCCACTCCTGCACGAAAACGTCTGGTTGAACCCTTTTGCGGTTCTGCTGCTTTGTCTCTTGCATTGGATTTCGAACATTATCTGCTCAATGATATTAACGCTGACTTAATCGGCTTATTCCGTATCCTAAAAGAAGAAAAATCCGGATTCATAGACTATACCCGCTCTTTCTTTACTTCCGAAAACAATAGCGATTCAAGATTCTATGAATTGCGGGAACAATTCAACTTCAACCAAGATCTACACGAACGTTCAGCGCTATTTATTTATTTGAACCGCCATGCTTTTAACGGTTTATGCCGTTACAACAGCAAAGGGGCATTCAATGTGCCATTTGGACGCTACAAATCTCCTTACTTTCCACAACAAGAAATGGAAGGTTTCATTCAAAAATCTGACAGAGTTGAATTAATGTGCGGAGATTTTCAAACAATCCTATCTCTGACAAACAATACAGATACTGTTTATTGTGATCCTCCTTATGCACCTTTAAGCCCAACCGCTTCATTTACCACTTATGCCAAAGAAGGCTTCAATTTAGACGATCAAATCCGCCTTTCCCGGACAGCCCAACAAATTGCACCTAACTCTCAAGGTGTTTTGATTTCAAATCATGATACTGAATTTACGAGAAATATTTATTCTTCTGCCATTCTAAAAACGGTTGAAGTACAACGCAATATTGCCGCAAAGGGCAGCAGTCGCAAAAAAGTCGGAGAACTATTGGCAATTTATGAGTGATTTCAACAAATTGGCTGAAGAAGCTGCCATTTATCAAAGTCGTTTGAAAAAAATTGTTTCAGACGACCTTGTCCTCTACAACGAAAATTCCCTTAACGTCATGCGGAAGATATTGGAAAAACATCCAAACGGCTGTTTTGATATGATTTTCGCAGACCCTCCTTACTTTCTTTCCAATGACGGCTTCAGTTGTCAAAACGGACAAATGGTTTCCGTTAATAAGGGCAACTGGGATAAATCCAAAGGAATGGCGGCAGATTTGGAATTCTACGAAGAATGGCTCCGACTGTGTTACGCCTTATTAAAACCAAACGGCACAATTTGGGTTTGCGGCACATTCCATAATATCTATTTAATCGGCTACCTGATGCAAACCATCGGATACCATATTTTGAACAATATTACTTGGGAAAAACCCAATCCTCCCCCTAATTTGTCCTGCCGTTTTTTTACCCATTCGACAGAAACAATCTTATGGGCAAAGAAAAATAAAAAAGCCAAACATACGTTTCATTATGAAATGATGAAAGTACAAAATGATGGCAAGCAAATGAAATGTGTTTGGACATTTCCCCCACCAAATAAAACCGAAAAAACATTCGGCAAACATCCGACACAAAAACCACTCCCCTTGCTTGAACGCTGCATACTATCGGCTTCAAATATCGGAGATTTAATTTTTGACCCTTTCATGGGCAGCGGCACAACAGGCGTTGCTGCCTTAAAACATGGTCGGAAATTTTGTGGTTGCGAACTAGAAGAAGATTTTTTTGAATTAGCAAAGAAAAGGCTACAACAAAAGCTGTAGCCCCATCTTATTTTAAATTATTCGAACAACACCATCTCTATCCTGTCTGGCCATTTCACGAACTTCCCGCATGAATTCTTTTTTAAAATAAAATGCATGATTCTTATTTGAAATATTCCGATTATATTGTGCAGAAAATATAGGACTGTATGGCTTGGAATCTTTTGATCTGATTTGTATAAAACTACCGTTTGATGTATGAATGTATCCGTCGCCGGAATTAATATCAGCTAACAGCTTACCTTTAATTTGCGTGAAATCAGCAGATAACTGTCTGAAAAGTTCACCCTCTTCATTTATTTGCACATGATAGGCTGACTGTATGTACCATTTATCAGGATCGTTGTCGACTTTACAAATAGGAACATATAGCAAATTCTTTATTTTTTGGTATATCCAACTATCTTCAAAGCTTATCTGATCGCTGATTAACTGATCAAAGTTACTGGAAATCTGCGAGATAAACATAGTCTCTAGTGGTGCACCATCTGCATCTGCTTTATTGGTTTTCAGCTCACCATCAGAAAAATCTGTCAAAGCATTTGTATTCTCAAGTCCTATTAATTTCTCGATAAACTGTCCTACCCCGCCTTTATTTATCTTCATTTCAGCGGTGAACTCGGGAAATCTGGTTTGATATTCAAGTTTTAGATCTCCTAGCGTCCTTCCGACGTTTTCTATAAAAAAACCATACGAATCAGTTAGATTCATTATCACAGTTCCCGTCATTAACATAGTCCTTAAAAGTTAAAAGTTCAGGCAAAGAAATATCTAATGCACTAGCCAAACGAATAAGATTTAATAGGGCAGGGTTACGCTCTCCACGTTCTATCATTCCGATATAAGTCCGGTGCATATTCGCTTTTTCAGCCAATGCTTCCTGACTTAAATCCTGGAGTTGTCTTAAATGACGAACATGTTTGCCAAATTGTTTTAAAATTTCTGATTTCATGATGACTATTCTTAATGTTTGCAAATTAAATTCCACATACAATAAGTATCAACTTTAGTTCTAATACGAAAGGCCGTCTGAAACCCTATATTCAGGTTTCAGACGGCCTTTTTAACTGCCCGATTTTATTCGCCGTAATAGGCTTTGGTCAGGATTTCTTCCATATCGGCTACCATAGCGAGGCGTGGGTTGGCCGGGGTGCATTGGTCTTCAAAAGACATCATGGCCAGCTCTTTTCTGCCGTCGAGGAAGGTTTTCTCATCGATACCCTGCTCTTTCAACGACATTTTGATGCCGACGTTGACCGCCAGTTCATGACAGGCGCGGGCGAAGGATTCGACGCCTTCTGCCGGTGTGCTGCACGGCAGGCCTAAGGTACGGGCGATTTCCTGATATTTCAGGTCGGCTTTGTAGTAGTTGTACTTCGGCCAAGTGGCGGTTTTCTGCGGACGCGTGCCGTTGTAGCGGATGACGTGCGGCAGCAGGATGGCGTTGGCACGTCCGTGCGGAACGTGATATTTGCCGCCGATTTTGTGCGCCATCGAGTGGTTGATGCCGAGGAATGCGTTGGAGAACGCCATGCCTGCGATGGTGGAGGCGTTGTGCATGTGTTCGCGCGCTTCGGGGTCGGACGCGCCGTGTTTGTAGGAGCGTTCGAGGTATTGGAACACGAGCTTGATGGCTTGCAGGGCGAGGCCGTCGGTAAAGTCGTTGGCGAGCACGGAAACGTATGCTTCTACGGCGTGGGTCAATACGTCCAGACCGGTGTCGGCGGTTACGCCGGCGGGAACGGTCATGGTAAACGCGGGATCGACGATGGCGATGGTCGGGGTCAGCGAGTAGTCGGCGATGGGGTATTTTTTGTCGCCGTCGCTGATGACGGTAAACGGCGTGACTTCGGAGCCGGTGCCCGATGTGGTTGGGATGCCGATGAATTTGGCTTTGCGGCCCAACTCGGGGAAGCGGAAGGCGCGTTTGCGGATGTCCATGAATTTTTGGACGAGGTCTTCAAAATCGACTTGGGGCTGTTCGTAGAAGAGCCACATGGCTTTTGCCGCGTCCATCGGCGAGCCGCCGCCCAGCGCGATGATGGTATCGGGTTGGAAGCTGCGCATCAAATCCGTGCCTTTATAGACGGTTTGGACGCTGGGATCGGCTTCGACATCGGTGAAAAGCTGGATGGTTACTTTGTTTTTGCGTTGGTGGAGCTGGTGGGTCACTTTATCGACGAAGCCCAAATCGACCATCGAACGGTCGGTTACAATCATGACTTTTTCGCAGTCTTTCATGTCTTGCAGGTATTGGATGGAAT
>ERZ1699233.115-NODE-115-length-10672-cov-1.647037_pt1 | contig 10672 bp, 7 predicted proteins | sample MGYA00581539_ERZ1699233 | MGnify/ENA primary metagenome ERZ1699233 (study PRJEB42319, sample SAMD00040316) | human oral metagenome | material: saliva | host: Homo sapiens | study: EMG produced TPA metagenomics assembly of PRJDB4115 data set (Metgenomic analysis of... | reverse complement strand
CACCCTACATTGTCAGCGTTTATTTTTACCTAATAGGTAAATCTCACTGGAACGATTGCGGGAAGCATCCGGCTTTCGAGTTTGTACACTGGCAAAAATTTCACGCATAGCCGCCGTATACTCTTGATAACCTGCGCCTTGAAACACCTTCACTAAAAAACTGCCTCCGGTTTTCAAATGTTGGGAGGCAAAATCCAAAGCCAGTTCACACAAATAAAAACTGCGTGCCTGGTCTGTTACGGCATTGCCTGACATATTGGGTGCCATATCGCAGATTACAAGGTCTAACGGACGATTATCCAATAAGGCTTCAAACTGTTCCAAAACAGCATCTTCCCTAAAGTCGCCCTGAATAAACGACACGCCTTCAATAGCATCCATCGGCAAAATATCCAAAGCAAACACTGCCCCTGTTTTACCGACCAGCTTGGCCGCCACCTGTGACCAACTTCCCGGCGCGCTGCCCAAATCCGCCAAAACTGTACCTGGCTTGATTAATTTATCTTTTTGATTAATTTCCAATAATTTATAAGCCGCTCTGGCACGATATCCGTCCTTTTGTGCCATATGGACATAATGATCGTTGACGTGCTCATGCAGCCATGCTTTTGAAGATTTTGAGCGTACAGCCATCTTGATTTGAAATGCTTAAGTTAAAATCAGCATTGTACGTTATTTCCCCCGTAAATGTTCTAAATCGCGTACAATATAGCCATTATTCTTTTTAATTGGATACTTATTAATATGAGCGACAACAAATTAAGCACCAAAGAAATTTTGGCCTTGAAAGCCCAAGCACACCACCTCCACCCTGTCGTTATGGTTGGCCAACAAGGTTTGACCGACTCGGTCATTAAAGAAACCGATGCCGCATTGACAGCGCATGAATTGATTAAAGTCCGTGTTTTTGGCGATGATCGCGCTGAACGTATTGAAATTTGCAATGCCCTGTGTGAAACACTGGGTGCTCAACTGGTGCAACATATTGGCAAATTACTTGTTTTATGGCGTAAAAAACCGGACGATGAATAATTTAAACTGAATAAACAGCAGAAGTATTTTCTCAACCCACTTTATCATACCCTTCTGTTGTATTTATGCAGCATAAAACAAATTATTCCATTATTCTAAGTATAAAAATACAAATACGGTTGCCTGTTTTTGTAAATAACCTCAAAATTACAAAATCATAACGGCCGCACCCTGTCGGCCGATAATTTTATTCTTAATCCTTCACAAAATATAAAAGCAAACCGATGAATGCTCAACAATATGAAGAATCTTTTCTGCTAGCAGAAAAATTAATCACTCAAGACCCTCCTGACTTTGCACAAGCCATCCCATTGCTCTGCGAAGCAGCAGAAGCCGGGAATGTTGAGGCTGCATTTCAGCTAGCAGGATGCCTGATCGAACACCACGAAAATGCACAAGATTTAGCAATTGCTGTCTCATATCTCAAACAGGCTGCCCAAGCCGGTCACCCATATGCTCGTTACAACCTTCTGCAAATAGAAGAAAGCAGAGGGATTGCAATAGAAGACTTAGTTGGCGCCTATCAAGAGCTTGCCGAAGAAGGATTAGCCCCTGCACAGCTGCGCCTGATGCGTTTATATGCAGATAACGGCAATGACCAAGAAGCAGTCAAATGGGCATTGAAAGCCGCCGAACAGCAAAATCCTCAGGCACAATACTTCTTAGCCCAATATTACCAATATTCCAGCTCTCCTGATTTGGAATATTCCCATAAACTTTATCAGCAATCGGCTGCACAGGGATTTATTGCGGCACACTGGCAACTCGGCCTTCAATACAAATTGGGGCAAGGTGTTGCACAAAACCCTGAAAAAGCAATCGAACATTTGCGTATTGCCGCCGATTACGACATTGTTCCGGCGCAAACTTCTCTTGCAGAACTCTTAGTCGCATCAAATCCTGCTGAAGCATTGGAATGGTTTGAAAAAGCTGCCGAAAAAGGTGACAGCAACGCGCATGTAGCCCTTGCCGACATCTCTCTATTGGGCAAAAACACCGAACGAGACCCTCAAAAGGCCTATCAGCACGCTAAATTTGCTGCGGATCAAAATGATCCGGAAGGATTGCGCCTTTTAGGTGATATCTATCGCTACGGATTGGGACAAGCAGTTGATGCAGACACCGCACGTCAATATTATCAACGCTCGGCTGATTTAGGTAATCTCGTCGCCTACCAAAAACTTCTGTCTGACAGCGCTTTGAATAACCAGCAAAACTATGAGCTAACCAAGGAAATCGCCCTCCAACGTCAAGAAGCTGAGCGTCTGTACAAGCTGGCATTTGCAGCGCACTATGGCTTAAAACGCCAACAGAATTACGCTGAAGCACTGGATCTATACCATCAGTCCGCAGAACGCGGACACAGTAAGTCCCAAACCAATCTTGGCATGATGTATTACAGTGGACAAGGCGTACCTGTCGACTACGCCCAAGCCGCAAAATGGTTTGAAGCAGCGGCCAAACAAAGAGACACAATGGCTCAATATAATCTTGCCTGTCTGTATTATCACGGCATGGGTGTAGAAAAAGACATCAACAATGCTTGTTTCTGGTTGCAAGAGGCCATCCAACATGGACATGAACAGCAAGACGTTCTCAAAGAGCTTTTGGCTCAATGGAAGCAATTCGCTCAAAAAGGCTCTGCCGATTAAAGGCCGTCTGAAATTCTAACTTCCTACATAAATGACATGTCAAAGCTAAACTAAACAGCCTGTACATGTCATTTTTTTTCATTTACCCTTCCTCAATAATCGTCATCTTCAAATCCCATTCCCTCTTAATCTCTTTAAAGTCTTCAGACGGCCTATTCTCTTTGTAAAGAATCAGATAATCTAAATTTTCCCTTTCAAACCCTAAACCCAATCTAAACTTTCAATTTACAACAAAATTTTAAAAATATTTTTCGTATTCGAATCCATTTACTCAAACATCTGATACCTTTTACTGAATCCACTCAATATCTCGATTTAAAAACAAGCTTCATAACTCTTTTAAAAAATCTCAATTTCAACCTCTACAGCCTATCAATATCTACAGCATGATTTGCCAGTTTGCCCAATTACTGATAGCATTTGCAGGTTAGCCGGTTCGCAAAAAGTTCAATTCTTTCTGATTTTTCATCAATGGTTATAACGTATTGAAAATATTTCAGTAATTAAAACTTTTTCGAATTTGACTCTAGGAATTTTCGTTTTTAACTCACATTTGTTCGCAAACGAAAATATCGGAGTAATACTCCGTCATTGAAAAACACTCAACACAAGGATAGATATTATGTCCACCCAATTACACGATGTTGACCCAATTGAAACCAAAGAATGGTTAGACGCGTTAAGCTCTGTTTTAGAATATGAAGGCAGCGAGCGCGCCCAGTATCTGCTGGAAAGTTTGGTCAAATACAGCCGTGACAAAGGCATCCGTATGCCTCACGGCACCACTACTCCATACTTGAACACCGTTTCCGTTGAAGACGAAAAAGGCATCCCTGGCGACCAAAACATCGAACACCGCATCCGTGCATTCGTTCGTTGGAACGCTGCCGCTATCGTTTTGCGCGCGGGTAAAAAAGATTTGGAATTGGGTGGACACATTGCATCTTTCCAATCAGCCGCCACCATGTACGAAGTCGGCTTCAACCACTTCTGGAAAGCTAAAGGCGAAGGCGAAGAAGGCGATTTGGTATTCTTCCAAGGCCACGTTTCTCCAGGCATCTATGCCCGCGCTTTCGTTGAAGGCCGTCTGACTGAAGACCAGCTGAACAACTTCCGTCAAGAAGTTAACGGTAAAGGTCTGCCTTCTTACCCTCACCCTCACCTGTTGCCTGACTTCTGGCAATTCCCAACCGTATCTATGGGTCTTGGCCCATTGATGGCGATTTACCAAGCACGCTTCCTGAAATACTTGGAATCTCGCGGCCTGGCTAAAACCAAAGGCCGTAAAGTATGGGTATTCTGCGGTGACGGCGAAATGGACGAACCTGAAAGCCAAGGTGCTATTGCTCTGGCTTCACGCGAAGGCTTGGACAACTTGGTATTCGTCATCAACTGTAACCTGCAACGTTTGGACGGCCCAGTACGCGGTAACGGCAAAATCATTCAAGAGCTGGAAGGCAACTTTGCCGGCGCCGGCTGGAATGTTGTGAAAGTCATCTGGGGTCGTCGTTGGGACCGCCTCTTGGCAAAAGACAAAGACGGCATTCTGCGCAAACGTATGGAAGAGTGCTTGGACGGTGACTATCAAACTTACAAATCCAAAGACGGTGCATACGTTCGCGAACACTTCTTCAATACACCTGAACTGAAAGCATTGGTCGCCGATATGACTGATGACGAAATTTGGGCATTGAACCGCGGTGGTCATGACCCTCAAAAAGTGTACAACGCTTACGACCGCGCTGCGAACCATGCCAACGGCAAACCTACTGTAATCTTGGCAAAAACCATTAAAGGCTACGGTATGGGTGCATCCGGCGAAGGTCAAAACGTTGCCCACCAAGCCAAAAAAATGGACAAAGCGTCTCTGAAACAATTCCGTGACCGCTTTGACATTCCGGTAACTGACGAGCAAATCGACAGTGGCGACCTGCCTTACCTGACTTTTGCTCCTGACAGCGAAGAATACAAATACCTGCACGCCCGCCGTGAAGCCTTGGGCGGTTACCTACCTCAACGTCATCCGACAAAAGAGGTATTGGAAGTGCCTGAGTTGTCCGCATTCGATGCTCAACTGAAATCCAGCGGTGATCGTGAATTCTCAACCACCATGGCATTTGTCCGCATTCTGTCTACCCTGTTGAAAGACAAAAAAATCGGCAAACGCGTCGTACCTATCGTTCCTGACGAAAGCCGTACTTTCGGGATGGAAGGTATGTTCCGCCAATATGGTATTTGGAACCCTAAAGGTCAACAATACACCCCTCAAGATAAAGACCAACTGATGTTCTACAAAGAATCTGTTGACGGTCAAATCTTGCAAGAAGGTATTAACGAGCCAGGTGCCATGGCTGACTGGATCGCGGCTGCAACCAGCTACGCCAACAACAACTTTGCGATGATTCCTTTCTACATTTACTACTCTATGTTCGGTTTCCAACGTGTCGGCGATTTGGCATGGGCTGCCGGCGATATGCACGCACGCGGCTTCCTGTTGGGTGGTACTGCCGGCCGTACAACACTGAACGGTGAAGGCCTGCAACACGAAGACGGCCACAGCCACATTCAAGCCGATTTGATCCCGAACTGCGTTTCTTACGATCCGACCTTCCAATACGAAGTAGCCGTTATCGTACAAGACGGTCTGCGCCGTATGTATGCCAACAACGAAGACGTGTTCTACTACATCACCCTGATGAACGAGAACTACGCTCATCCGGACATGCCTGAAGGCGTGGAACAAGACATCCTGAAAGGTATGTACTTGCTGAAAGCCGGTGACAAAGGTGACAAGAAAGTTCAATTGATGGGTTCCGGTACCATCCTGCAAGAAGTGATTGCCGGTGCCGAATTGCTGAAAGCCGACTTCGGCGTAGAAGCAGACATTTGGTCTTGCCCGTCCTTCAACCTGTTGCACCGCGACGCCATCGAAGTAGAACGTTTCAACCGCCTGCATCCGCTGGAAGCTGAAAAAGTGCCTTTCGTTACCTCACAACTGCAAGGTCATGACGGTCCGGTTATCGCCGCTACCGACTATATCCGCAGCTATGCCGACCGTAACCGCGCGTACATCCCGAACGACTACCATGTCTTGGGTACCGATGGTTTCGGCCGTTCCGACAGCCGTGCCAACCTGCGCCGCTTCTTCGAAGTGGACCGCTACAACGTTGCCGTGGCAGCATTGAGCGCATTGGCAGAGCAAGGCAAAGTCAGCAAAGAAACCGTTCAGCAAGCCATTGAAAAATACGGCATTAATGCCGATGTGGCTCCAAGCTGGAAACGCTAATTGATGTTTCAGACGGCCTGTTTGCTTTATTCAGACATCAGGCCGTCTGGAAACCGAATGCTTGAATGGCTTGAACAAACTGTACCGATGCCGTAAGAAACAGTTTTCAGACGGCATCAAACTGAAAATGTTAAAGGAACTCAAATGAGTATCGTAGAAATCAAAGTCCCTGATATCGGCGGTCATGAAAACGTCGACATCATCGCCGTAGAAGTCAAAGCGGGCGACACCATCGCCGTTGACGACACCCTGATTACATTGGAAACCGACAAAGCCACTATGGATGTACCTGCTGATGCAGCCGGCGTCGTGAAAGAAGTTAAAGTTAAAGTGGGCGATAAAATCTCTGAAGGCGGCGTGATTCTAACCGTTGACACCGGTGCTGCCGCTGTTGATGCCGCTCCGGCTCCTGCAGCAGAAGCTCCTGCTGCGCCTGCAGCCGCTCCTGCCGGTGGCGCTACCGTACAAGTTGTTGTACCTGATATCGGCGGTCACTCTGACGTTGACGTTATTGCCGTTGAAATTAAAGTCGGCGACACTGTTGCCGTTGACGACACCCTGATTACATTGGAAACCGACAAAGCCACCATGGACGTACCATGTACCGAAGCCGGTGTGGTTAAAGCCGTATTCCTGAAAGTTGGCGACAAAGTATCCGAAGGCTCCGCCATTATTGAAGTAGAAACTGCCGGCTCTGCCGCAGCAGCCCCTGCTCCTGCCACTCAAGCCGCTGCGCCTGCACCTGCTGCCGCTCCTGCTCCTACTGCACCAGCAGCTGCGCCTGCACCTGCTGCACCTGCTGCACCTGCTGCTGCCAAAATCGATGAAGCTGCATTTGCAAAAGCGCATGCAGGTCCTTCTGCCCGTAAACTGGCTCGCGAATTGGGCGTAGATTTGGGCCAAGTCAAAGGTACCGGTCTGAAAGGCCGTATCATGGGCGAAGACGTTAAAGCCTTCGTTAAATCCGTTATGCAAGGCGGTGCAGGCAAACCTGCAGCTGCTTCTTTGGGCGGTGGTCTGGACTTGTTGCCATGGCCTAAAGTGGACTTCTCTAAATTCGGCAGCGTCGAAGTTAAAGAACTGTCACGCATTAAGAAAATCTCCGGTCAAAACCTGTCTCGCAACTGGGTTGTGATTCCTCACGTTACCGTACACGAAGAAGCGGACATGACCGAATTGGAAGAATTCCGCAAACAGCTGAACAAAGAATGGGAACGCGAAGGCGTGAAACTGTCCCCATTGGCGTTCATCATCAAAGCTTCTGTTGCTGCGCTGAAAGCCTTCCCTGAATTCAACGCCTCTCTGGATGGCGACAACTTGGTGCTGAAAAACTACTTCAATATCGGTTTCGCTGCCGACACGCCAAACGGCTTGGTTGTTCCAGTCATCAAAGACGTGGATCAAAAAGGCTTGAAACAAATCAGCCAAGAGCTGACCGAATTGTCTAAAAAAGCCCGCGAAGGCAAGCTCAAGCCACAAGAAATGCAAGGCGCATGCTTTACCATTTCCAGCTTGGGCGGCATCGGCGGTACAGGTTTCACACCAATCGTGAATGCTCCTGAAGTTGCTATCTTGGGCGTGTGCAAATCCCAAATCAAACCGGTTTGGAACGGCAAAGAATTTGCTCCTCGCCTGATGTGCCCGTTGAGCCTGTCCTTTGACCACCGTGTCATCGACGGTGCCGCCGGTATGCGCTTCACCGTATTCCTGGCTAACCTGTTGAAAGACTTCCGCCGCATTACTCTGTAATCCGAGCATTTTCAGACGGCCTATATAGAAAGGCCGTCTGAAAAAAGAAGTCCGAACATCATTCAGAAAGATTAGACATGAGCTTAGTTGAATTGAAAGTGCCCGACATTGGCGGTCACGAAAATGTAGATATTATTGCGGTTGAAGTAAATGTGGGCGATACCATTGCTGTGGACGATACCCTGATTACTTTGGAAACCGATAAAGCCACTATGGACGTACCTGCCGAAGTTGCAGGCGTAGTCAAAGAAGTAAAAGTTAAAGTGGGCGACAAAATCTCTGAAGGCGGTTTGATTGTTGTCGTTGAGGCCGAAGGTGCAGCTGCTGCCCCTAAAGCCGAAGCGCCTGCCGCTCCTGTACAAGAAGCACCTAAAGCAGCCGCTCCTGCTCCTCAAGCTGCTCAATTCGGCGGTTCTGCCGATGCCGAATACGACGTAGTTGTATTGGGTGGCGGCCCTGGCGGTTATTCTGCGGCATTTGCCGCTGCTGACGAAGGCTTGAAAGTTGCCATCGTTGAACGTTATAAAACTTTGGGCGGCGTTTGCTTGAACGTCGGCTGTATCCCTTCCAAAGCCCTGTTGCACAATGCTGCCGTTATCGATGAAGTACGTCACTTGGCTGCCAACGGTATCAAATACCCTGAGCCTGAACTCGATATCGACATGCTGCGCGGCTACAAAGACGGCGTGGTTTCCCGCCTGACTACCGGTTTGGCTGGTATGGCTAAAGGCCGTAAAGTAGACATTATCCAAGGTGACGGCCAATTCTTAGATCCGCACCACTTGGAAGTTTCTCTGACGACCAGCGAAGTGTACGAACAAGCTACACCTACCGGCGAGAAAAAAATCGTTGCCTTCAAAAACTGTATCATTGCAGCAGGCAGCCGCGTAACCAAACTGCCTTTCATCCCTGAAGATCCACGCATCATCGATTCCAGCGGCGCTTTGGCTCTGAAAGAAGTACCGGGCAAGCTGTTGATTATCGGTGGCGGTATTATCGGTCTCGAAATGGGTACGGTTTACAGCACGCTGGGGTCACGCCTCGACGTTGTTGAAATGATGGACGGCCTGATGCAAGGCGCTGACCGCGACTTGGTTAAAGTATGGCAAAAACAAAACGAATACCGTTTTGACAACATCATGATCAACACCAAAACTGTTGCTGTTGAGCCTAAAGAAGACGGCGTTTACGTTACCTTCGAAGGTGCAAATGCGCCTAAAGAACCACAACGTTACGATGCCGTACTGGTAGCTGCCGGTCGTGCGCCTAACGGCAAACTCATCAGCGCAGAAAAAGCCGGTGTTGCCGTTACCGATCGTGGCTTCATCGAAGTGGACAAACAAATGCGCACCAACGTGCCACACATCTACGCTATCGGCGATATCGTCGGTCAACCGATGTTGGCACACAAAGCCGTTCACGAAGGTCACGTTGCCGCTGAAAACTGTGCCGGCCACAAAGCCTACTTCGACGCACGCGTTATTCCGGGCGTTGCCTACACTTCTCCTGAAGTGGCATGGGTTGGCGAAACCGAGTTGTCTGCCAAAGCCTCCGGCCGCAAAATCACCAAAGCCAACTTCCCATGGGCTGCTTCCGGCCGTGCGATTGCCAATGGTTGCGACAATGGTTTCACTAAGCTGATTTTTGATGCTGAAACCGGCCGCATCATCGGTGGCGGTATCGTTGGTCCTAACGGCGGCGATATGATTGGTGAAATCTGCTTGGCCATTGAAATGGGCTGTGATGCAGCCGATATCGGTAAAACCATCCACCCACACCCAACCCTTGGCGAATCCATCGGTATGGCTGCGGAAGTGGCATTGGGCGTATGTACCGACCTGCCGGCTCAGAAAAAGAAATAAGTTCACTCAAATAAAATTTGAACGAACTTCATGGAACAAAGGCCGTCTGAATGTTTCAGACGGCCTTTTCGCAAACAAGGAGACTCAATATGAAAAAAATCGAAGCTATTATCAAACCTTTTAAACTCGACGATGTACGCGAAATCCTGACTGAAATCGGCATTACCGGCATGACTGTCAGCGAAGTCAAAGGCTTCGGCCGCCAAAAAGGCCATACGGAAATTTATCGCGGCGCGGAATACGCGGTCGATTTTCTGCCTAAAGTAAAAATCGAATTGGTATTGGCTGACGACAAAGTCGATCAGGCTGTGGATGCCATTTTAGAAACCGCACATTCCGGCAAAATCGGCGACGGTAAAATCTTCATTTATCCGGTTGAAGAGGCTATCCGTATTCGTACCGGAGAACGCTCAGAAGCAGCACTTTAATAGAAATCGTAAAATACAGAAGACAAATGCCGTCTGAAAATAAGTCGTAGCGTGGTTTGCTCAGAACTTATTTCTCAGATGGCATTATTTTCACAATTACAGCCACAACTTTTCTGAGATCTCAAACCATCACTATCTGCCTGAATAAACATAGAAACCATAGATAATAAAAATGCCGCTTATCAAACAAGCAGCATTTTATGTATCCGTTTTCTATGATTGACTTAGGTTCAATCTACCAAAAATCTCACATTATCAAGCATTAAGAAATTCGAGCAGATTTTTCCGCCTACTTTCAGAGCATTGACGAATATGTTGACTTTCTCTTGTTGCGCTTGAGTATGGCTTACCGTATACAACCAGCCTTCCAGCGTGATTGTGTAGTTGATGCCCAAGCCGCCTACTGAAGTCGGTGCAAAAGCAAAATTTACTACCGTACTGTTGTCGCCTACAGTTGGATCGGCATTGTGGGGCAAACTCATTCCGCCAGCAGCGTGGAGAATGTGCTGGACAGCCGCCCCGAATCCATCCGCAAGCAAGTGGACGAATCCTTACACAATCTGAAAACCGCCTACATCCACCTGAATCTGTCTCTTTTACCCATCTCCGAGCCCCAGAGCCCGGCCGACATCCTGTATGACGTCTTACACTTTGTATAAAAAA
>ERZ1699233.111-NODE-111-length-10840-cov-2.736488_pt1 | contig 10840 bp, 10 predicted proteins | sample MGYA00581539_ERZ1699233 | MGnify/ENA primary metagenome ERZ1699233 (study PRJEB42319, sample SAMD00040316) | human oral metagenome | material: saliva | host: Homo sapiens | study: EMG produced TPA metagenomics assembly of PRJDB4115 data set (Metgenomic analysis of... | reverse complement strand
GTAATCAGCAGACCGTTGAGTACGGGGGAGGTGGGACGCAGCGGAAGTGAGCGTGCCGTCCAGCCGACTGCTTCGGCAAGGACATCGCGTTCAACGGTGAATTTCATCGAGAAGGCGCCTTTCACGGAATTGGAGAGTCATTTTGGGGCGCACGTAAAGCTTATGGGCGAAAGAGCCGGAAATATCGCGTGCTCTGGTGCGCAGTACATCTTCCCGCGCGCGCGTCTATCCATCCTACCGGATTTTGTAATTACACAGAGACACAGAGGTCGCTCCTGCAGCGAAAAATCGGGTGAGATGAGGCATGTAGGACTGCTGTATTTTTGTAATTACAAAGATAGGCGGAAGGTGCATCAAACCCAGTCGAAAACAGGTTCGAATTAGGCGATGGTTCGGTGTTGGTTTCTTCTTCAAACCCAACCCTCACATCCAACCCCAGAGATAGCGTGCAGCTATCGATCCAAATCCGCGAAAATCTACATTTTCAGTAGGGGCACACAGAAAAATCTGAACCAGCTCGGTTGGTCGAGCAGAACTACTTGTTATGGGGAGGATTTTTTCTTTAAGTACAGTAGTATTGTTAACGCTTGTGGAAACGGTGGAAAACCCCTTCCTTGCCTGCAATGACACGGAAGTAGCCTGTGGACATTAAGTGGAAGAAACCACTCAATGCTGAGGATGCATTGTGTATGGATATTTATACATTTCCTCAATTCCACACCTTTTGAATATTCATGCACTTAACATCCACACGAACGCATGAGTTAAAGCACAGCTTATCCACACCCCAAAAATCTAGCTTTCAGAGTCGCTAAAATCTTGGATCCAGCGTGAAGCCCCTGCCCCGAAGCCTATAAAACACCTAGTCGAGGCACAAAATAAGCTACGGGACAGGAATAAAAGCACATCTAGCCGGCGGCGCGCTGCTCCTGGCGAATCAAATTCGTCAGCTCAGTCACCTGATTGAAAATCGTTTGACGCTCCGCCATCTGCGCGCTCACCTTACGCACCGCGTGCATCACCGTCGTATGGTCGCGGCCGCCCAAATCGTTACCAATACGCGGCAGGGACATCTCGGTCAGCTCACGCAGAAGATACATCGCCACCTGGCGCGCATTCGTGAGCGTACGGGTGCGAGACTTCGACTGCATATCCTCAATGGACACATCAAAATACTTCGCCACCGTCGCCAAAACCAGCGCCGACGTAATCTCCGCACCACCGGTATCAGAGAGCAAATCCTTCAGATAGGTCTCAGCCTCAGCCAGGGTAATGGGCTCCGGCGGCTTCTTCATCGAGGCGGCAGCGCTCGCACGAATCAGAGCGCCCTCCAACTCGCGAATGTTAGCCGTGACATGGGAAGCAATGTACTCCATGACGTCATCGCGCACCGGCAAAATCTCGTTCTGAGCCTTCTTCCGCAGAATCGCGATACGAGTCTCCAGCTCCGGAGGTTGCACATCCACGTTCAGGCCCGAGCCGAAACGCGAACGCATACGCTCAGCGAAACCGGTCAGCTGCTTCGGCGGCAAATCAGAGGTAATCACGATCTGCTTCTGGTGGTTGTATAGGGCGTTGAACGTATGGAAGAACTCCTCCATCGTTGCTTCTTTACCCGCCAAAAACTGGATATCGTCAATCAGAAGAACGTCAACATTGCGGTAAATCTGCTTGAACGACGAACCCTCATCGTCACGAATCGAGTTAATGAAGTCATTCGTGAACTCTTCAGAATTCACGTAGCGCACCCGCAAATTCGGGTACAGATACTTGGTGTAGTGGCCGATCGCGTGCAGCAGGTGGGTCTTACCCAGACCCGAACCGCCGTAGATGAACAGCGGGTTGTAGACAATGCCGGGCTGCTCCGCCACCGCGAAAGCGCTCGCGTGCGCAAAGCGGTTGGACTGACCGATCACGAAGGTGTCGAAGGTGTAGTTCGGGTTCAATCGGGCAGAGCTATCCCAAGTCGGCGCGTTTTCCGGGTCTTCATGCGGATGCACCTGCTGGGCCTCCGGTACCGCCGGGGCGTCCGGAACGAAAGTGGGTGCCGGGTACTCGCGAGGCGCCGGCGCACCCGCAACAGGAGCCGCCGACTGCTGCGCGGAGGGGAATCCGGCACGTTCCGCCTCCAAAGCCTGCAGGGAGGGACGAGTGACCTGCTCATCGGCGGGCACTTCGTAATGGTCAGGGCCCGGATGCGGCTCGGTGTAGTACTCAAAAGCGCGCGAACCGGCGGGCGCCTCAGGATGCGCAGAAGCCGCCGCTACCGAAGGGGCGGGCTGGTGCTCGACAGGAACCTCACGCTCACCATGGAAAACGTCCTGACTTGCAGGTTCAACCGGAATCATCGACTCATTCACATCGAAAAGCGCAGTGGTCGACGGGCCAAATGCTTCGTGCAGAGCCGCACGGAACGAAGCGCTAATCTGCTCCTCAAAGACCGCACGGGTGAGCTTATTCGGCACCTCAATGATGAGGCGAGAAGAACCCATCAATCCCTGAGGCTGCGCAAGATTCACGAAACCGCGCTGACGTGCCGTCACCGCCGGATCGGCGGCAAGAATGGAGAGCAGATGCGCCCAGCGCGCCTGAAGGGAGTCGGTCATGGAATTCTTTACTTTCACTCGATGTGAAGCGGTGGTGCAGTAAAGAAATCATGCCGGAAACCACCGCGAGGTCATTAAGATTCTACCCGCTTAATACACAAGGGGAGAAAGTTATCCACAAGAGTTTTCCACACGGTGGAAAACTTGTAATTACAGGGGTGGATAAGCGGTGGATTTAAGTGCATAGCGAGGGTTCTTCCTTGATATTCTGCGGAACGTCTCAGGAATACTGGGTTGTGGATAACTCTTCGGTGGGCGGGGGTAAGAGACTGTTGTGCACCGCGGTGGATATCGTGCCACTGTAAATATCCCCAGGTTTGTAGCCTCTGTATCAGGGGCTTCTCCACAGCCCATAAATGCACCGCAATCACCACCTCCACGGCGCAAACGAGCCCGGAATCACGCGGAAAAAAGCGTCAAGAACTTGATTTACGTCCTCCACTCTTCTAAAGTTGTGCTGTTGTGTGTGCACCGCCTACTGCGAATAGTCGCGGTACCTCCGTGCACCAAGAAGCGTACGGTTCCGATACCCGTGAGGGCACGAACCGCAAAAATCAAGGAGACAAAGTATGAGCAAGCGTACTTTCCAGCCGAACAACCGCCGTCGCGCTAAGAAGCACGGCTTCCGTCTGCGTATGCGTACCCGTGCAGGCCGCGCGATTCTGTCGAACCGCCGCGGTAAGGGCCGCGCAAAGCTCTCGGCCTAATCACGGTATATAGTTCGCCCGCCGATGCACACGCATCGGCGGGCGAACTAACATTAAGCGTGAAATACACGCGGAGATCAGCTCACCACATGAGCCGAATCTCCCACACTACGTAAAGGGGAACACGTGCTGCCTCAACGGCACCGTATGCGCACCAGCGCTGAATTCTCCCACGCCTTCCGTTCCGGCATCCGTACAGGACGTCGGAACATCGTTGTATATACGGCGAAAAATCCTGGAAAAACAACCCAGGTAGGTTTCATTGTGTCGAAGGCGGTGGGCAACGCAGTCACACGCAATCTGGTCAAGCGCCGGTTGCGTGAACTTGCCGCGTTCACCTGCGCCGCGCATCCGGAAGGCTACGCCATCGCGGTGCGAGCGCTTCCCGCCTCCGCGAACGCCAGCTGGGATCAGCTGCGTCGCGACTACGAATCGGCACTCGAGACCGCTTTCGCTAAGCTCGACCTGACTCAGAGCAAGGAGAAGCCGTGAGTCGTCCCCAGCATGAGCGCTGCGAAGAACGCTTCCACGCGCATCACAGCGGCACCTATAGCGCTTCTGCCGAGACTGTAGGCCCCGACGAGTTGCTGGCGCTAGCACCTAACGAATTCGTGAGGGCTGAAACTTTCCTGCAGGCACTCTACGTTCTACCGCAGAACCTGCTGATTGCGTGCATGAAGGCCTACCGCAAGGTCGTCTCTCCCCTCTACGGGGATGTGTGCCGCTACTACCCGACCTGCTCAGCCTACGCCTTGGAGGCGCTGACCACCCACGGTGCGATGGGCGGGCTTTCCCTGACGGTGCGCCGTATTCTGCGGTGTGTTCCCTGGGCGACCGGAGGTATCGACCCAGTTCCGGAGGGAAAGCGTACTTTCGCTCCCGGAGCAGAACCGAAAATTATTCTGCTTAACCACCCCCATCTTTACACCCCTCACACCGGTGGTGACGCCCGCCCTGAGTAGGCGGCGCCTCCCACACAATGACTTAGCCGAGTCCTTAAGGAGTATTCCCGCGTGAATATTTTTGATTTGATTCTTTGGCCGTTTAAATGGATCGTCTCCGTGGTCCTGTGGCTGTTCCACACTCTTTTCACTTCGCTGGGTATGGACCCGGCGTCCGGCCTGACTTGGGTTCTGTGCATTATCTTCCTGACCCTGGTGATGCGTACCCTGACCATTCCGCTGTTCGTCAAGCAGATTAAGGCTATGCGCGGTATGACCGCGATGCAGGGCGATATGGCGAAGCTGCAGGAGAAGTACAAGGGCAAGAAGGACCAGCTCTCCCGCCAGGCGATGGCTCAGGAGCAGATGGAAATGTACCGTAAGCACGGTACGAACCCCTTCGCGTCCTGCCTGCCGATTCTGGCTCAGATGCCGATCTTCTTCGGTCTGTACCAGGTGCTGATGGGCGTTCCCACCGCGGCGCAGAGTAACGAGAGCGTGCTCATGCTGCCGGCTGATCTGGTGCACCAGTTCAACGACTCGCAGATTTTTGGTGCGCAGCTGTTCGCGACCATGCTGCACCCGGGCGCTGGTGACACCACCGCGACCGTTGTTCAGGCGGTCATCATGATTGTTCTGATGAGTGCGACCCAGTTCTACATTCAGAAGCAGCTGAGTGTGAAGAACATGTCGGAGGCGGCTCTGAACTCTCCGATGTTCCGTCAGCAGCAGATGATCATGTACATCTTCCCGATTATCTTCGCTGTTTCCGGTATTAACTTCCCGCTGGGTGTTATGTACTACTGGACCGTGTCGAATCTGTGGTCGCTGGGTCAGCAGTGGTGGGTTATCCGCAATAACCCGACCCCCGGTTCTCAGGCGGAGCGTGAGCTGAATGCTCGCCGTGCGGCGAAGGGCCTGCCCCCGATTGGTAAGACCCGTGAGCAGCACGAGAAGGAGCTGCAGGAGGCTCGTGAGCGTGCCGCAGCTGGTCAGCGTCAGCAACCGGTCGGTAAGAAGCGCCAGAAGCAGCAACGCAATAAGCAGAACGGAAAGAAGTAGTTTTCTTCCGTGATTCGGGCCGGGTTCTCGCCATGTGTGGCGCGGGCCCGGCGCCGTGTATGAGATACTTTTTACCCCTAGGACACCCCTCCGAACACCCTGAGGATTATCGTGACTGAAGCTATGGATTATGAGGACGAGCAGCTCGTTGAGGAGCAGCTGGTAGAGGAGCCCATTGAGGGCGAAGAAGACAATTTTGAGGACATCGAGGAAGAAGGCGATATCGCCGCTGATTACCTCGAGGAGCTTCTCGATATTGTCGATATGGACGGCGATATCGATATTGAGGTGCGCAATAACCGCATCTATCTTTCGGTCTTCAATGACGACGATGACAATGAGGAACTGCGCCACCTAGTTGGCCGCCACGGTGAGGTGCTGGAGGCTCTGCAGGAGCTGGTGCGCCTCTCCGTCCTGGCTGGTAATGGTACCCGTTCCCGCCTGATTCTGGATGTTGCCGGCTACCGTGCAGAGCGTCGTGAGCAGCTGGAGAAGATTGCCGCTGATGCGATTGAGAAGGTGCGTGCTACCGGTCGTGATGAGCACCTGAAGCCGCTGAGCCCGTATGAGCGTAAGGTTGTGCACGATGTGGTGGCCGCCGCTGGCCTGTACAGCGAGTCGGAGGGCGAGGGTCCTCGCCGTCACGTGGTGATTTCTCTTCCCGAGGTAGGAGCCTAGTATGGAGACTTCGATGGTTACTCTCAGCGAGAGTGAGCGCGCCGCCGCGGAGGCTGTGTTCGGTGAGCGTCTGCCCCTGGCGGAGCGCTACGTGCAGCACCTGGCGACGACCGGCATTGAGCGTGGCCTGATTGGTCCGCGTGAGGTGCCGCGCCTGTGGGCTCGCCACGTGCTGAACTGTGCTGTGGTGCAGGAGTATATTGCTCCGAATACTTCGGTGGCTGATGTTGGCTCTGGTGCTGGCCTGCCCGGTCTATGCTTGGCGATTGCTCGCCCGGATTTGAAGCTGACTCTGATTGAGCCTCTGGAACGCCGTGTCATCTGGCTGAATGAGGTTGTCGAGGATCTGGGCCTGGAGAACGTGACCGTGCTTCGTTCGCGTGCTGAGCAGGCTGTGGGTGCTGTTGAGGCTGATGTGGTGACTGCGCGTGCTGTGTCCGCTCTGGTGGGCCTGCTGGACATTACTCTGCCGATTCTGCGCGGCACCGGTGAGCTGCTGGCTCTGAAGGGTCGTAGCGCCGCGGAGGAGATGACTAAGGCGAAGAAGAAGCTGAACCGTTACGGTGCACGCGAGACTGAGATTCTCACCGCCGGCGGCGACCTGCTTGAAGAGCCGACGACGGTGGTTCGAGTTCGCCTCTAAAGGTTTCACCCTGAATGGGCGGTACCGCAATGAGCCAGTGAATAGGCTGGCTTACGCGGTACCGCCCATTTTTTATGCGCTGGCTTGCCGGGCGTGCGCGGCAATTGCATCCGTAGAGTACATAGAATGACCTCTCGCGTGGAGTATTGACCTGATGCCGGGTACCCTTAAGGAAGGATTGAAACCTTAGACTCTTCTACATCAAAGCCTGATGGTACAGTAGGGCACTGAGCCCTTCAGAACCATTCGGGTAGCACCAATGTTTCACGTGAAACATTGCAGACTTCATCACCTCGCGGAGTATGTTTCACGTGAAACATGCTGGGAATAGGTAACGGTAGGGGAGTGGGGAACTAAATCCTCCTCGCGCACGAATACCGCAGAGTATTGCCACGCGCGAGGCATCAGACGAAGCATCACCGTAGACACACCACCCGGAATATGGAAGGCACCCGATGACTCCTCAAGCTCAGAAATCTGTTGCAGATTTGCTCCCCAAGCCTGTGCATACGCGTGTCTTCACCGTGTCGAACCAGAAGGGTGGCGTGGGTAAAACCAGCACCGCCGTGAACCTCGCAGCCGCGCTCGCGGAGGCTGGACTGAACGTCCTGGTGATCGATAATGACCCGCAGGGTAACGCCTCGACTGCACTGGGCATTGAGCACGGCGTGGATGTTCCCAGTGTCTACAACGTCCTGATTGAGGATAAGCCGCTTTCTGAAATTGTTCAGGAATGCCCCGATATGCCCGGTCTGTTCTGTGCCCCCGCCAATATCGACCTTGCGGGCGCGGAGATTGAACTGGTCTCCCTGGTGGCACGCGAGACTCGCCTCAAGAATGCCCTGATGGACTACACTGAGTGGCGAGAGAAGCAGGGAATGGAGCGGCTGGACTATGTCTTCATCGACTGCCCGCCGAGCCTCGGCCTGCTGACCGTCAACGCCTTCGTTGCGGCAGAAGAGATTCTGATTCCGATCCAGTGCGAGTACTACGCTCTGGAAGGTCTGAGCCAGCTGCTGAAGAATATTCAGATGATTCAGAAGCACCTGAACTCCAAGTTGCGCATCAGCACAATCCTGCTGACCATGTACGATGCCCGCACCAACCTGGCATTCCAGGTGGCAGAGGAGGTGCGCGAGCACTTCCCGGAGGAGACTCTGAGCGTGAAGATTCCTCGCTCGGTTCGCATCTCTGAGGCTCCCAGCTATCAGCAGACCGTCATCACCTACGATTCTTCGTCGACTGGCGCTCGCGCTTACCGCGAGGCGGCACAGGAGCTCTCGCGCCGATCCGCATAATCTAAATCTTTTGAAATGAGCCCTTTTGGATTGTCTGTTGATGATTCAAAAGGGCTCATTGTGTGCGGTATTTTCTGGATGAAACCCGAGAAAACAGCCATAGTAAATTAATTATTGGGAATAATGTTGATTATGTGCCGTGCATTTTTTACTCCTGCTTTCGAGTACTTATTTCGTTTACACTAGATGAAGAAGAAAAAATGAGCGGGCTCGTCCGGGAGTCCTAAGGAGTAACGATGGCTGAAAAGCGACGCGGCTTGGGTCGTGGCCTGGGGGCACTGATCCCTCAGAGTACGAAGAATTCTGGTAATGCTGAGGCGAAGGCATCCGAAAAGACTGCTGCGGCAAAGACTGCACCCAAGAAGGTGTCTACTCCGATTGAAGAGCCGATGGCTGACGGTCTCTTCGAAATGGCTCACGAGGCTAAGCCGGAGAAGCAGCGTAAGAGCACTAAAGCTGAGTCTGTAGAGGCTAAGCCTGCTGAAGCTGCACCCGCTCAGGAAAAGCCAGCTGAAGCTGAGAAGGTAGAGGAGAAGGTCGAAGCTCCCGCCTCCTCGCAGGATGTTTCACGTGAAACATCGAAGAAGAAGCCTCGCGTGGATATGGGTGCGGCACTGCGCAACACCACCCTGACTCGCCGCCCGGTGGACTTCTTCTTTGGTGAAGATGTCTCCACCCCGCAGTCCGCTTCTGAGGAACAGAGCGGCCTGGTTCCGGTTCCCGGTGCCCAGTTTGCCGAGCTGAACGTTCGCGATATCCACCCGAACCGCAAGCAGCCCCGAACCGACTTTGATGAGCAGGACATGGAAGAGCTCATCCACTCGGTGCGTGAGATTGGTGTTCTGCAGCCGATCGTCGTGCGTCCCTCGCGCGAAAACGGCACCGAAAAGTATGAGCTGGTCATGGGTGAGCGCCGCTGGCGTGCAACCCAGGCGGCTGGACTGACCACCATCCCGGCGATTGTTCGTGAGACTGAAGACGGCGACCTGCTCCGTGACGCCCTGCTGGAGAACCTGCACCGCAGCCAGCTGAACCCCATTGAAGAGGCGGCGGCATACCAGCAGCTCATGGAGGAGTTCGACACTACTCAGGAGCAGTTGGCTAAGCGTATTGGTCGTTCTCGCCCCCAGATTTCGAACACGATTCGTCTGCTGAAGCTGCCGGCTCTGGTGCAGCGTCGCGTTGCGGCGGGTATTCTCTCCGCGGGTCACGCGCGTGCCCTGCTGGCTCTGACTGATCAGGCTCAGATTGAGACTCTCGCTCAGAAGATTGTGAATGAGGGTCTGTCGGTTCGTGCGACTGAGGAGCTGGTGAACCATGCATCCGGCGCTGCGGAGGTGAAGGAACGTAAGGCTCCTCAGCCCCAGAAGCACCGTGAGCGTCTGGACTATATTGCGGAGGCTTTTGCTGACAAGCTCGATACTTCGGTGAAGATTTCGCTGGGTGCCCGCAAGGGTAAGATGACCATCGAGTTTGCGAATGTTGAGGATCTGAACCGCATTATCCGCGTTTTGGATTCTGATTTCTCGGGCTAAATTTTTATATAAAATAATATTTAGCAACTGAAATCAGTTGTATCTACAAAAAACCCTCGGTGATGTTTCACGTGAAACATCACCGAGGGTTTTTCTTTAGCTTCTCGAAAGATTAGCCCAGGTGCTCGGAAAACTCAGCCAGCAGAGCGGACTTCGCCTTAGCGCCTACGGTCTTCTTGACGACCTCGCCACCCTTGAAAAGGTAGATGGCGGGAATAGAGGTAATGCCGTACTTCATGGCGATATCGCCATTTGCTTCAACATCCACCTTGACCACGTCGACCTGACCGGCGTACTCACCAGCGATCTCGTCAATCACGGGGCCAACCATACGGCAGGGGCCGCACCATTCAGCCCAGAAGTCCACGATAACGGGCTTGTCGTTCTTCAGAACCAGTTCGTCAAAAGTGGCATCAGTTGCCTGCTGTGCACTGCTCACGGAGTGCTCCTTTCTGACACGGGGCGGATTCCCCAGTGAGTAATACGAATAGTTTAGAGGTTTTCGAGGTAGTGCTGCGCGTCCAGGGCGGCAACAGCACCGGAACCGGCGGCAATAATTGCCTGGCGGTAGGTCGGGTCAATCACGTCACCGGCAGCAAAAACGCCGGGAACGGAGGTCTTCGAGGAACGACCCTGAACCGCGATGGTGTGGTTCTCGGTAATCTCCAGCTGGTCACGCACGAGCTCTACGCGAGGATCGGAGCCAATAGCGATGAACAGGCCCTGAACAGCCAGCTGACGCTCAGAACCGTCCTTGGTGTTGGTCAGGGTAATCGACTCGAGGTTGCTCTCACCGTGAACTGCGGTGACAGCGGAGTCCCAGACAACCTCAATCTTCGGGTTGTTGAAAACGCGGGTCTGCATGATTTCCGAAGCGCGGAAAGAATCGCGGCGGTGCACCAGGTACACCTTGGAGGCGAAGGTCGTCAGGAACAGTGCCTCCTCCAGTGCGGAGTCGCCACCGCCGACCACTGCGATTTCCTTGTCCTTGAAGAAGAAGCCATCGCAGGTTGCGCACCAGGAGACGCCGTAACCGGAGAGTCGATCTTCACCCTCGATGTTGAGCTTGCGGACCTGAGAGCCGGTGGTCATGATGACGGTCTTCGCCAGGTGAACGGCGCCGTCTGCGGTGTAGACCTTCTTCACGTCGCCGGTGAGTTCGACCTTTTCTACGTCCTGGTAGCGGATGTCTGCACCGAAACGCTCAGCCTGCTGGCCGATGTTCTCCATCAGCTCGGGGCCCTGGATGCCCTGAATGAAGCCGGGGAAGTTCTCCACCTCGGTGGTGTTCATGAGGGAGCCGCCGGGCGCCAGGGAGCTGGCGAAGAGGACAGGCTTCAACTCGGCGCGTGCCGCGTAGATTGCCGCGG
>ERZ1699233.108-NODE-108-length-10878-cov-3.385732_pt1 | contig 10878 bp, 11 predicted proteins | sample MGYA00581539_ERZ1699233 | MGnify/ENA primary metagenome ERZ1699233 (study PRJEB42319, sample SAMD00040316) | human oral metagenome | material: saliva | host: Homo sapiens | study: EMG produced TPA metagenomics assembly of PRJDB4115 data set (Metgenomic analysis of... | reverse complement strand
TTTTTAGCCAAACCTGCTGCAACAATATTCTTGGCAATGTAGCGAGCTGCATAAGAGGCTGAACGGTCCACCTTAGTCGCATCCTTACCAGAGAAGGCACCACCACCATGACGAGAGTAGCCACCATAAGTATCCACGATAATCTTACGACCAGTCAAACCTGAGTCTCCTTGAGGTCCACCGATTACAAAACGACCAGTTGGATTGATGAAGAATTTTGTTTGCTCATCCAAGTAAGAGGCTGGAATAACTTCTTTGATAACCTTGTTAATGACATCATTGTGAATTTGTTCGTTGCTGACTTCTGGATCGTGCTGAGTTGAAATAACGACTGTATCCACACGTACTGGACGGTCATTTTCATCATACTCAACTGTAACTTGTGATTTAGCATCTGGGCGAAGATAGCTGATTTCCCCAGACTTACGAAGTTCTGCCAAACGACGAACCAATTTATGACTGAGTGAGATTGGCAATGGCATGAGCTCTTCTGTTTCATCCACTGCAAATCCAAACATGAGCCCTTGGTCTCCAGCACCAATCAAATCAAGCGGATCTTGATCAGCATTTCCACGAACCTCCAAGGCTTCGTTAACCCCTTGAGCGATATCTGGTGACTGCTCAACAAGTGACGGATGGACTCCCACCGTCTCAGCAGAAAAACCATATTCTGTATTGGTGTAGCCAATCTCTGCAATGGTATCACGAACCACACGGTTAATATCCACATAGGCATTTGTAGATATTTCACCAAAAACATGGACGGAACCAGTATATACAGCTGTCTCAGCAGCAACGTGCGCCTCTGGATCCTTAGCTAAAATAGCATCCAAAATCGCATCTGAAATTTGGTCTGCAATCTTATCTGGATGCCCCTCAGATACAGATTCAGACGTGAATAATTTACGTTCTGACATAAAAATGTCCCCCCTTAAAAATAGTGTTATAGAGTTACAAAGTACTGATAGGTATTTTCATTTTCTAAGAGTTACGACGCGAAAGAAATAAAAACGATACTTTTTTATTTCTGAAGCTAGTAAGGCGCATAGGGTGACCGCGTTATAGCGGCAACCGTAGAATGACGAACGACTTTGGAGCCGTCATTCTTTGCGAGTTGCGACTCGAAAGAAAAAATAGAAATTTCTACCATCTTATCGGGACTATATAACTTTATCATTATACCATTTTTTAACGCAATTTACAGTCTTTAATGTAGTGTTTCTGTTTAAATAGTTCGTTCTCATAAATAAAAAAAATTGGAGCTCAGTACTCCAACTTTTTCTATTAAAATGTTTGGCGTTTTGCTTTACGCTCTGCGCGACCGCGAGCACGATTTTCAGCGCGCTTGGTTTTGCGGCGCTTTTCATCAACCGCCCATTTAATTTTTTTCTTATAACCTGGTTTGACTTTTTTCTTTTTCTTTTTTACCAAACCAATCATTTCGATATCAAGTTTATCTTGTTTTTTCTCACGGTTGGCACGACGATCACGGTCATAAGTATCTTGAAATTCCCCGTCTTTGACCATCTTAGGAGTAAACTTGATTCCCAATTTCTCCAACTCACGGATATCCGAGTCATCACTTGGCTGGTAAAGGTAATAGCTGTACCTGGTAGGCCATTTCTTCCAGTACGACCAACTCGATGAACAAAGAAGGACAAATCTTGCGGAATAGCATCATTGATGACATGGCTGACACCTTCAATATCAATTCCACGCGCTGCCAAATCTGTTGCGACAATATACTCAAAATCCAGATTTTTCACCTGGTTCATGATACGTTTGCGCTCACGAGGGGCAATATCCCCATGGATTTTTGCCACCTTCAAGCCTTGAGCAGTCAGATATGAATGCAATTCATCAGCACGCGTTTTAGTGTTAACAAAAATCATTGCCAAATACGGTTGCATCAACTGAGTCAACTGGTAAATTTGAGCATTCTTATCTCGGCCCTTGGTCGAAATCAACCAATTATCAATAGTATCAGAAATAACCGTTTTGGTCTTGATTTTCTCCATAACAGGATTTGATAAGTATTTTTTCAAGAATGGTTGCAGTTTTTGTGGAATAGTCGCTGAGAAGACCATGAATTGCAGATCTTTTGGAAGGCTTCCAGCAATCTTATCAACAGTTTCCAAGAATCCCATATCCAAGGTCATATCTGCCTCATCGACCACAAAGGTCTTAGCCTTGTGAATAGCTAGATCACCAGACTTAACTAAGTCATAAATACGGCCAGGCGTTCCGATAACAATATGAGGCTGGTTACTTGCCAATTTGTCAATCTGGCGAGCCTTATCTGTCCCTCCCACATAATTAACCACACGAACTTCTACTTCTGAGTAAGTAGCAATCTGACGGGCTGCTTGGTAAATTTGAGTAGCTAATTCACGGCTCGGTGCAGTAATGACTGCTTGAACACTATCGCTGGCTTCATCTAATTGCTGGAAAATCGGCAATAGGAAAGTGTGAGTCTTACCCGAACCTGTTTTTGATTCACCGACTAGGTCACGACCTGCCAAAACAATCGGAATCAACTTATCTTGCACCTCTGTTGGAGTTGTAAATTTCAACTCCTCCAAGGCTTCTCTAATATAGTTTTTAAATTGAAATTTCGTAAATGACATAATATCCTCGATTCTATCTATCTTATCAATTATACCACATTTTATTCCATTTCAGTAGCCTCACTTATTTATACTCAATGAAAATCAAAGAGCAAACTAGGAAGCTAGCCGCAGGCTGTACTTGAGTACGGCAAGGTGAAGCTGACGTGGTTTGAATTTGATTTTCGAAGAGTATAAACATTAGAATTTTCTCCTACTTGGCGTGGACTGGGTAGGAGAATTTTATTTTTAGACAATTCTCATTTTTGAGAATCTTGAAAACATTCAATATTTACTTCGTGATACTTTTTTCATACTCTTATTCATGATATACTAGGTCAGTATTTTATAAATATGAAGGAGATTTTCATGGCTAAAAAAGGTGCCCTAACAGGTTTACTCCTGTTTGGAATATTTTTTGGTGCGGGGAACTTGATTTTTCCGCCTTCTCTAGGTGCTCTATCTGGAGAACATTTTCTTCCTGCTATCGCAGGTTTTGTCTTTTCAGGTGTCGGTATCGCCGTCTTGACTCTTATTATTGGAACGCTAAATCCTAAAGGATATATCTACGAGATTTCAACAAAGATAGCGCCTTGGTTTGCGACTCTTTACCTCTCAGTTCTTTACTTGTCAATCGGTCCATTCTTTGCTATCCCACGTACAGCTACAACAGCTTACGAAGTAGGAATCAGCCCCCTTTTATCGGATGCAAATAAAGGACTTGGCTTGATTGTCTTTACCCTTCTTTATTTTGTGGCAGCGTATCTGATTTCGCTTAATCCATCAAAAATCTTAGACCGTATCGGCCGTATTTTAACGCCAGTATTTGCAATCTTGATTGTTATCTTGGTTGTTTTAGGAGCTATCAAATACGCTGGAACAAGTCCTCAAGCTGCTTCAGCTGCTTATCAAGCTTCTGCCTTTGGTACAGGTTTCCTAGAAGGTTATAATACCTTGGATGCCCTTGCTTCGGTTGCCTTCAGTGTAATCGCAGTTCAAACCTTGAAACAACTTGGATTTTCAAGTAAGAAAGAATACATTTCAACTATTTGGGTTGTTGGTATCGTTGTAGCCCTTGCTTTCAGCGCTCTTTACATCGGTTTAGGTTTCCTTGGAAATCATTTCCCAGTACCAGCTGAAGCGATGAAGGGTGGAACACCAGGTGTTTACATCTTGTCACAAGCAACTCAAGAAATCTTTGGTTCAACAGCTCAAATCTTCCTTGCAGCTATGGTTACTGTAACCTGCTTCACAACTACAGTTGGTTTGATTGTGTCAACTGCTGAGTTCTTTAATGAGCGCTTCCCACAAATCAGCTACAAGGTTTATGCGACAGCCTTTACCTTGATTGGATTTGCCATTGCTAATTTGGGTCTTGATGCGATTATCAAGTACTCAATTCCAGTACTGGTTATCTTGTACCCAATCACGATTGCCATCGTTATGATTGTCATTGTGAATAAATTTGTGGCTCTTTCAAAACCAGGTATGCAGTTGACAATTGCTGTGGTTACAGCTATTGCCATTGCAAGCGTACTAGGAAGCTCGTTTAAGGTTGAGTTTCTTGCAAACCTTGTTAACGCTCTTCCTTTTGCTAAAGCATCTCTCCCATGGTTGGTGCCAGCCATTGTCGGAATCTTGCTCTCATTGGTTCTACCAAACAAGCAAGAAAGCGATGTTTTTGAAATGGAATAATCACTAAAATCACTTTTGTAGCCAAGTCTACAGGAGTGATTTTCTTTTTTTATCCGATGATAAATGTGTTATAATAGGTAGCAAAAGAGGTGAAGAAATGAATCAAACAGTAGAATATATCAAAGGACTGACAGCCATTGCGTCGCCAACGGGTTTTACTCGTGAAATTTCGGACTATTTAGTCAAGACTTTAGAAGGTTTTGGTTACCAGCCGGTTCGCACAGCCAAGGGTGGTGTCAATGTGACCATCAAAGGTCAAAATGATGAAGAACACCGCTACGTGACTGCCCATGTGGATACGCTTGGTGCCATTGTCCGCGCTGTCAAACCAGACGGCCGTCTCAAATTGGACCGTATCGGTGGTTTTCCTTGGAATATGATTGAAGGAGAAAACTGTACCGTTCATGTGGCTAGTACAGATCAAAAGCTATCAGGCACCATCCTCATCCACCAAACTTCTTGCCATGTCTACAAGGATGCAGGAACTGCAGAACGCACGCAGGACAATATGGAAGTGCGTTTGGATGCAAAAGTAACCAGTGAAAAAGAAACTCGTGCTCTTGGTATTGAGGTCGGTGATTTTATCAGCTTTGACCCACGAACTGTCGTGACAGAGACAGGTTTTATCAAGTCTCGTCATTTGGACGATAAGGTCAGCGCAGCGATTTTGCTTAACCTGCTTCGTATTTATAAGGAAGAGAAGATTGAATTGCCAGTAACAACCCATTTTGCTTTTTCAGTCTTTGAAGAAGTGGGACACGGTGCTAATTCTAACATTCCTGCTCAGGTAGTAGAATATCTGGCTGTGGATATGGGAGCTATGGGAGATGACCAGCAAACAGACGAAGATACAGTGTCTATCTGTGTCAAGGATGCTTCAGGACCTTATCACTATGACTTCCGTCAACACTTGGTTGCTTTGGCTAAAGAGCAAGATATTCCATTTAAGCTGGATATCTATCCATTTTATGGTTCGGACGCTTCAGCAGCTATGTCTGCAGGGGCAGAAGTCAAACACGCCCTTCTCGGTGCTGGTATCGAGTCTAGTCATTCTTATGAGCGTACTCATATTGACTCGGTGGTTGCAACAGAGCGTATGGTGGATGCTTACCTTAAGAGCACGTTGGTGGACTAATATGTGCCTGATTTGCCAGAGAATTGAACTCATCAAGAAGGGAGAAAATCCCTATTTTGTCAAAGAGTTGGAAACAGGCTATCTTGTGATTGGAGACCACCAGTATTTTGCAGGCTATAGTCTCTTTCTAGCCAAGGAACATGTCACCGAATTGCATCATTTAGAGAAGGAAACTAGAATCCGTTTTCTAGAGGAAATGAGTTTAGTCCAAGAGGCGGTTGCTAAGGCCTTTGCTGCTGAGAAAATGAATATCGAACTGCTAGGAAATGGTGATGCCCATCTTCATTGGCATCTTTTTCCTAGACGAAGAGGTGATATGAATGGTTACGGTCTCAAGGGGCGTGGGCCAGTCTGGTGGGTTCCCTTTGAAGAAATGACAGCAGAAACCTGCCAAGCAAAACCGGATGAGATTAAAAAATTAGTCAATTGTTTATCGCCAGAAGTAGACAACCTATTAGAAATAAAGGAGTAGAAATGAAAAAAAGATACCTTGTCTTGACAGCCTTGCTAGCCTTGAGTCTAGCAGCTTGTTCACAAGAAAAAGCAAAAAATGAAGATGGCTCAGCTAAGACAGAACAAACAGCCAAAGTTGATGGAACAGTCGGAAATAAGTCTCAAGAAGCTACCCAGAAAAAAGCAGAAGTGGTTAATAAGGGTGACTACTACAGTATCCAAGGGAAATACGATGAAATTATCGTAGCAAATAAACACTATCCATTATCGAAAAACTACAATCCAGGTGAAAATCCAACAGCCAAGGCTGAGTTGGTCAAACTCATCAAAGCGATGCAAGAGGCAGGCTTCCCAATTAGTGATCAATACAGTGGTTTTAGAAGTTACGAGACTCAGACTAACCTCTATCAAGATTATGTCAATAAAGATGGAAAGGCTGCAGCAGACCGTTACTCTGCCCGCCCTGGCTATAGCGAGCACCAGACAGGCTTGGCCTTTGATGTGATTGGGACAAATGGTGATTTGGTGACAGAAGAAAAAGCGGCCCAATGGCTCTTGGACCATGCGGCTGATTATGGTTTTGTTGTCCGTTATCTTAAAGGTAAGGAAAAGGAAACAGGCTATATGGCTGAGGAATGGCACCTTCGTTATGTCGGAAAAGAGGCTAAAGAGATTGCAGCTAGTGGCCTCAGTTTGGAAGAGTATTTCGGCTTTGAAGGTGGAGATTACGTCGATTAAAAAATAAACTTTTCTCTTGCAATTCTAGATAAATAGTGTATAATAGATGAGTATGTGTAAAGCATACTTGTGGGAGGTAAAAATCTTTAATTACCGCCAAAACCACAAAGGAGGATTTAAAAATGGCTAAAAAAGTCGAAAAACTTGTAAAATTGCAAATCCCTGCTGGTAAAGCTACACCAGCTCCACCGGTTGGACCTGCTCTTGGTCAAGCTGGTATCAACATCATGGGATTCACAAAAGAGTTCAACGCTCGTACAGCTGACCAAGCTGGTATGATCATTCCAGTTGTTATCTCAGTTTACGAAGATAAATCATTTACTTTCATCACTAAAACACCACCAGCTGCTGTTCTTTTGAAAAAAGCTGCAGGTGTTGAAAAAGGATCAGGTACACCTAACAAAACTAAAGTTGCTACAGTTACTCGTGCACAAGTACAAGAAATTGCAGAAACTAAGATGCCAGATTTGAACGCAGCAAACGTAGAGTCTGCAATGCGTATGATCGAAGGTACTGCTCGTTCTATGGGATTCACTGTTGTTGACTAATCAATAACTTCCCTATATAACCCGCAAGACTTCATCATTTCGAGAAGTGACGTGGGAGATGAAAATCGATTGAACCACTTACAAGGAGAATAGAAAATGGCTAAAAAAAGCAAACAACTTCGTGCTGCTCTTGAGAAAATCGACAGCACAAAAGCATACAGCGTAGAAGAAGCTGTAGCACTTGCAAAAGAAACTAACTTTGCAAAATTTGACGCAACTGTAGAAGTTGCTTACAACTTGAACATCGACGTTAAAAAAGCTGACCAACAAATCCGTGGAGCAATGGTATTGCCAAACGGTACTGGTAAAACTTCACGCGTTCTTGTTTTCGCACGTGGTGCAAAAGCTGAAGAAGCAAAAGCTGCTGGTGCAGACTTTGTTGGTGAAGATGACCTTGTTGCTAAAATCAACGACGGTTGGTTGGACTTCGACGTAGTTATCGCTACACCTGACATGATGGCTCTTGTTGGACGTCTTGGACGTGTCCTTGGACCACGTAACTTGATGCCAAACCCTAAAACTGGTACTGTAACAATGGATGTTGCTAAAGCAGTTGAAGAGTCTAAAGGTGGTAAAATCACTTACCGTGCTGACCGTGCAGGTAACGTTCAAGCAATCATTGGTAAAGTATCATTTGAAGCTGAAAAATTGGTTGAAAACTTCAAAGCTTTCAACGAAACAATCCAAAAAGCAAAACCAGCTACAGCTAAAGGAACTTACGTAACAAACTTGACTATCACAACTACTCAAGGTGTTGGTATCAAAGTTGACGTAAACTCACTTTAATCAGTAGTTTATATCAGAGAACGAGTACGAAAGTACTCGTTTTTTTAGGTGCGACGAACATTCCGTTCATCTGAGGTGTAAATCCTCTGCGGGGATCATATACTAGTAAACCCAAAAGTGATTCCCAAGTCTAACTATTGTGAGTAGCTAATCGAACGGCATTAGGATAGACTGTTTAAGTCTGACGCTGGAAATAAGAATCGGCAGAGAAAGAGATAGAGAAATCTTGACTATACGAATAGGTACGTGATATATAGCGGATAAGGAGATCAGCAAATCTAAAGTACAAATATGTAGTCGTAACCTATATGCGTAAACTACGTGAACAATTGAATTCAAACTAGAGAGGTGATTAATAGATTTATGCTATAGTCATGGCAGCTTGTATGCTTTTGATTCTAGTTTATCAAATAATAGATTAGAATTGTCAGATAATATCATTTTATGTTATAATGAAGAAAAAACAGAGGTGTTCAAATGTCAGAAGCAGGTCATAAGTTTTTAGCAAAACTGGGGAAAAAACGCTTACGTCCAGGTGGAAAACGTGCCACAGATTGGTTAATTGCGGAAGGAGGATTTTCAAAAGAAAAGAGAATATTAGAGGTTGCGTGTAATAGGGGAACTACAGCAATTGAGTTGGCACAGCGTTTTGGTTGTAAGATAACTGCTGTTGATATGGATGCTCAAGCTTTAGAAGTGGCTAAAAAATCTGCTGAAGCAGCAGGTGTTGGTCATTTGATCAGTTTTGAAAGAGCAAATGCAATGAAACTTCCTTATGAAGATGCTAGTTTTGATATTGTTATAAATGAAGCTATGCTGACTATGCAAGCCGATCAAGCTAAGAAAAAATGTGTAATGGAATATCTAAGGGTTTTAAAACCTGAAGGTCTTCTTTTGACACATGATGTGCTTCTTAAGGAAGCTAAAGAGTCTGTCAGACAGGAACTGTCACAAGCAATTCATGTAAATGTAGGCCCTTTAACTCAAGATGGTTGGGAACAGGTGATGATAGAATCAGGCTATCGTGATGTGAAAGTATTGACTGGTGAAATGACCTTAATGAAATTTTCAGGTATGATTTATGACGAAGGTTGGCTAGGAACGTTGAAAATTTGTGTAAATGCTTGTAAAAAGGAGAATAGAAAGCAGTTTTTAACTATGTATAAAATGTTTAATAAGAATAAAAAGAACTTGGGCTTTATTGCTATGGCTAGTCATAAATCGTCAAATCGTTAGATAATTATTGAAGTTAACTTTTCCTTTTTTCTTTCTTAAAAAATATGCTATAATAGAGAGTAAAAACTTTGAAAGAAAGAAAAAGATGAATTTAAAAGATTACATTGCAACAATTGAAAATTATCCTAAGGAAGGCATTACCTTCCGTGATATCAGTCCTTTGATGGCTGATGGGAATGCTTACAGCTATGCTGTTCGTGAAATTGTTCAGTATGCGACTGACAAGAAAATTGACATGATTGTAGGTCCTGAAGCTCGTGGTTTTATCGTGGGCTGTCCAGTTGCCTTTGAGTTGGGAATTGGTTTTGCACCTGTTCGTAAACCAGGTAAATTGCCACGCGAAGTTATTTCTGCTGACTACGAAAAAGAATACGGTGTTGATACCTTGACTATGCATGCTGATGCCATCAAGCCAGGTCAACGTGTTCTTATCGTAGATGACCTCTTGGCAACAGGTGGAACTGTTAAGGCAACCATCGAGATGATTGAAAAACTTGGTGGTGTTGTAGCAGGTTGTGCCTTCCTTGTTGAATTGGATGAATTGAACGGCCGTGAAAAAATCGGTGACTACGATTACAAAGTTCTTATGCATTATTAATGAAAAACAGTCCCTAGGGCTGTTTTCTCTACATTAGGATATAAAAATAGACTATAGCTAGTTAGAGAAAAACTATAATTGAAAACTATATCTTCTTGCAGTATAATAAAAGGACTAAGTGTTTGAGATTTAGTTTCATACTCAATGAAAATCAAAGAGCAAACTAGGAAACTAGCCGTAGGCTGTACTTGAGTACGGCAAGGCAACGTTGACGCGGTTTGAATTTGATTTTCGAAGAGTTTCAAACATATGCAATGATTCCTGAAAGAGTACAGTTAGGAGAGGGTTATGCCGATTCGAATTGATAAAAAATTGCCAGCTGTTGAGATTTTACGGACAGAGAATATCTTTGTCATGGATGATAACGTGCGGCCCACCAAGATATCCGTCCCTTGAAGATTTTAATTTTAAATCTCATGCCACAAAAAATGGTCACAGAGACTCAATTGTTGCGCCACTTGGCTAATACGCCCCTGCAACTGGATATTGATTTTCTCTATATGGAGAGTCACCGTTCTAAAACAACTCGTTCAGAGCACATGGAGACCTTTTATAAAACTTTTCCTGAAGTCAAGGATGAGTATTTTGATGGGATGATTATCACAGGTGCTCCAGTTGAGCATTTACCATTTGAGGAAGTGGACTATTGGGAGGAATTCAGTCAGGTAATCGAGTGGTCCAAGACCCATGTCTATTCGACCCTTCATATCTGCTGGGGTGCTCAGGCTGGTCTTTATCTGCGTTATGGGGTGGAAAAATACCAGATGGACAGTAAATTATCAGGTATCTATCCTCAGGATACTTTAAAAGAAAGACACCTTCTCTTTAGAGGCTTTGACGATAGCTATGTATCCCCTCATTCTCGGCACACGGAGATTTCTAAGGAAGAGGTCTTAAACAAAACCAATCTCGAGATTTTATCAGAAGGTCCTCAGGTTGGGGTTTCGATTTTGGCTAGTCGTGATTTACGAGAAATTTATAGTTTTGGGCATTTGGAATATGATCGTGATACCTTGGCAAATGAATATTTCCGAGATCGTGATGCAGGTTTAGATCCACATATTCCAGAAAATTACTTTAAGG
>ERZ1699233.95-NODE-95-length-11506-cov-2.798313_pt1 | contig 11506 bp, 12 predicted proteins | sample MGYA00581539_ERZ1699233 | MGnify/ENA primary metagenome ERZ1699233 (study PRJEB42319, sample SAMD00040316) | human oral metagenome | material: saliva | host: Homo sapiens | study: EMG produced TPA metagenomics assembly of PRJDB4115 data set (Metgenomic analysis of... | reverse complement strand
GTCAAACAACACCAATTTTCTGGAGTCTCATGGTAACTGGCGGACTCTGTTATACAGTTGGAGCTGGATTTTATGCTAAGAAAAAACCTTATTTCCACATGATTTGGCATCTCTTTATCCTAGCAGCATCTACCCTCCAATACATTGCCATTATTTATTACATATAAAAATAGGTTAGAACAAAAAATCCTAACCTCATTTTTTTATTCTCTATGATGTTTTATACTCAATCAAAATCCAAAAATCACTCCAGTCCATTTTATAGTACCTACTAGCGTGCCGTCAATTATGGGATACTGCTTCCCTACTAGTACGTAAATCAGAATAGTTATACTCTTCGAAAATCTCTTCAAACCACGTCAGCGTCGCCTTACCGTATGTATGGTCACTGACTTCGTCAGTCTTATCTACTACCTCAAAACAGAGTTTTGAGCAACTTGCGGCTAGCTTCCTAGTTTGCTTTTTGATTTTCATTGAGTATTAAATCAGAATCATCCGTTAATGAACCGTACCTAACGAATCAAGACAGACGAATAATCACAGTCAAAAAAACGTTTTGCAACGTTTTTTTGACTGTGATTTCTTTAAATGCATTTTTTCCTAAGGTAAATCATTCCCTGAAGCGATGTAAATTTCATACCATTCTTTTCGAGTCAGATTGACTTTACTTGCTTGGCTTGCCTCTATTAAATGCTTAGGATTGGTTGTTCCTACCACTGCCTGCATTTTCGCTGGGTAGCGTAACACCCAAGCGATAGCAATAGCTGATGGGCTCACACTGTATTTTAATGCTAATCGATTTAGGACTTGGTTTAGTTGTTGGAACTTCTCATTGCCGACAAAATTCCCTTTGAAATATCCGAACTGCAAGACTGACCAGGCCTGAATAACCACATCGTGTAATTTGCAATATTCAAAAATGCTGCCATCTCGCATAGCTGCTTGACTATCTTCCATATTAACATGAAAACCTGATTCGAATCCTGGAGTAAAAGCCGCACTCAATTGTAGCTGATTAACAGCTAACGGCTGCTTGACATCTTTTTTAAGTAACTCCATCATCATAGGATTTTGATTAGAAACTCCAAAATCTCGAACCTTACCTTGTTTATAAAGGAGATCAAAGGCTTCTGCTACTTGGTCAGATTCCATCAAAGCATCTGGTCGATGAAGGAGCAAGCTATCTAAATAATCAACCTGCAATCTTTCTAAAATCCCATCAACTGATTGTAATATATACTCTTTTGAAAAATCAAAATAGGTAAATTCTTCAATGCGAATGCCACATTTGGACTGAATCCACATCTTTTCTCTTAAATCTGGACGATTTTTTAGGACAAGACCTAACAGTTCTTCACAACGACCACGACCATATATATCAGCCAAGTCAAAGGCATTGATTCCAACAGACAGTGCTGTTTCTACAAGCTCTTCAACTTCTTTGACAGACTTATCTTTTATTCTCATCATTCCGAGAACAATTTCTGATAATTCTTTGTCATCTTGACCAAGAGTTATGTATCTCATCAAATTTTTCTCCTTTAATTTCTAACATTCTTCCCTTCATTATAACAAAAAACCGCTTTGCAACGGTTTTTTGACTATATTTCATTCCATGTTATCTTCTTAAACCCATGAAACAAGACAAAGATTCCAATAAAGAGGACAGCTAAAGGAATAACTTTTGTAAGAAAAACATTTGAAATTCCCATCCACTCATAGTAACGAAGCAGAGAACCTACAACAAGATGGGCAACAATCATACTGACAAAGGGACGAAAAATCGGTTCTTTCCAATTCCAAATACTGATGACCAGCGAAATCGTAAAGACAGATAAAGTATCCCAGGGCGCCGGAAGATAAAAGGCTCCTTCTTGTATGAAACTTCCCATTCCTACATATCCCAGAACAACTAGCAGAACAAGAATCCCAACGACAATATAGGTGCCAATTTTCATTTTAGGAGAATCTTGGACTAAGCCCCAACGTAAGATTGTGGCCACAAGCCCAAATCCGACCAGAAAAAGAAGAAGTTGGCCTAAAAACGTAAGCAAATTGACTGTTAAGAGAGGACCTTTAGAAAAATCACCCAGTAGATGATAGTAGCGTAATATCGCTAGGACAAAAATTGGTGTTAAAAGGGACTCCTTGATAGAACTGCGAGGTGCTTCCTTGAGCATCTCTTTCATTATTTTTTTAGGATTCTTACCTAGATAATCCTCTGCACTCATGCCATCTCGTTCTGCTTCTGAGAAATCAAGCATCATCAAATAAATCTGCTCTCTGAGATAGTCCTCATCATAGAGAAATCCAGCAAGATTAAAACTATCCCACAGTTCCTCAAAATACTGCTAATTGTCCTCAGAAAACTGATGCAACAAAGCGCTTGTTTCTTCATAATACTTCATTTTCGTCATGGTTTACCCTCCATTCTTAATCCCTTCTACTTTTTGACTCAAATCGTCCCATTGTTGCCAAAAGACTGAGACACGCTCTTCTCCTTCTTTAGTTAACGAAAAATACTTCCGATCTGGACCATCTGGCGACGGGCGCATGTCGCCTCTTATCCATTGATTTTTTTCTAACTTTTGCAACAAAGGATAAATAGTTCCTGGAACGATAGTGTCAAATCCAGCCTCTCGCAAAGTCTGAACCAACTCATAACCATACCGCTCTTTTTGACCAATCATATCCAAGACACAACCTTCAAGAACACCTTTTAATAGTTGAGTTTCTTTCATCCCTTCTCCCTTCTAATCTATTTTGTAATACCTACTAGTAGCTTCATCTATAATATACCACTTTCACACTAGTTTGTAAAGCATAATAGTTGAAATAAAAAAACGACAACCACTTTTCAGCGGTTATCGTTGCTTATCTTTTAATCTTTTCCACCAAGTCGACTGTTAATATTCATCATGATACTAGCTATTTTTTCACCCCAGTACGGATCTGATGCATAGCGTACATTCATTCCTGTCGCTTTATTTCCAAGGTGATCTCTTCCACGGTCAATATAGTTCTCACGAATCCACTTGGCCGCACCAAGAATTCCTTTATCTACATCATCAAATTTCTTAGCTGAATCATAAGGACTGGTATCGTAAGCAGCTATTCCGAAGAAGTTATTTTTATCATTAGCAATTTGGCTTCGTCCCCAAGCACTTTCTAACGCACTGTGAGCCATTAAATAGAGAGCATTGACACCGTAACGTTTTTCAGCTTCCTTAAAAATTGCTCCTTTACCGGCAAGACGACTGTTTCGGATATTCATAATCGAATAAACTCTATTTAATTCATCCGCACTATAGTTGGTTGGTTCAGTTAAATTCTTGAAAAGGAAACGATTTTTGATAGTAAACCCATCGAAATGTTCTCCATCCTTTGAATAATACTTCTTACCAATTTTCATGGCTGAAGTATGTGGAGCTACCCGTATACTAGTGTATGGAGAAAGTTCATGGTATAGGAATCTTCCGTCAGTAGTATAGTGAGGAATAAACTCACTTCCTTCCTCAACTAAAGCCAAATCACTTTGATTCATATAACCGGACAATCCTGATATTGAAACAGCTAGACGACTACCCTTGCTTTTAGAGCCATCATAGGTCACAATGCTTCCCTGATTGACATAGCTCAAAATATCTCCTGATTCGCTATAAATATAGGCTGTGATTGGTTTAACCTTAAAATATTTGGGGATTTGAATCCACTTTCCGTTATCTTGGAAGAAGTACTCTTTATTTTTGATGTTAAAACCACCAGTAACATAGCTTCCATCTTCTTTTAGGTAGTACCATGCATTGTAGTTAGAATCAAAAATCCATTCATTCTTGGCCATATAACCACCAGATTTTAGGTAATAAGCACCAATCCATTCACGTGAAGCATAAGCACCACCTGATTTTAGGTAAAACCAGCTATTATAAGATTTATCAAAAATCCATTCTTTTTCAGCCATTGCTCCACTATTTTTTAGATAGTAAGCATCTTTCCACTGATTACTAGCCATCACACCATCACTGTTAAAATAGTACCATGTGCCCTTAATCTTTTCCCATTTATTACGAAGGATCTTTCCTGAATCTGTAGCATAATACCATTTATCAGTAATCTTCACCCAAGCATTTTGAGCCATTGCTCCAGTATTATTAAGCAGATAATCGTTCACTAGAGTATTGCTAGCCATAACTCCGTCTTGATTGAAGTAATACCAAACATTGCTAATTTTTTCCCATCTATTACGAACAATCTTTCCTGAATCTGTAGCATAATACCATTTATCAGCAATTTTTACCCAGGACTTTTCTACCATTGCTCCACTAGTATGAAAAGCATAGTCATTAACAATTCTATTGCTGACCATGATTCCATGTTGATCAAAGAAATACCAGACACCCGCAATTTTTTTCCAATTTTTTATTGGTTGATTATTCTCATAAAAAAGCCATTCCCCATGCTCTTTCTGCCAACCATTCTTATGAGCTTCTTCAACTTTTTCTTTATTTGGAATAGCCTCTTGTTTAGAATTATTTTCTTTTACAACAACTGGTTCTTTCTTTTTTTCCGTCTTTTCAATTTCATTCTTTGTATTTTCAACAACTTTTTTCTCTTCTAATGCTGGAGTCTGATTTTTATCTTTTGGTTGACTCTCTTCCACTGATTGACTCTTATTCGTCGTTTGACTTTGGTCCGTTGTTTTACTATCTTCAGCAAAGACTGATATTGTGGGCACAATTGCCAATGCAAGCACTGCCGTGCTTACAAGTAGTGTTCTCTTCATTTTACTCCCCTAAGTAGATATTCATCTACATCATTCGTAATTAACTTTATTTTAACATAGTTAAAAGATGAAAATATTACAAAATGATGAAAATTCTATATCTTATTGACAATAAGGATAGTCTAGCTTATCTAAGGCTGGCTTTTACTTCCTTGCGTAGATTTTCTAGACTGCTGATGCCGTATTTATCCATAACCTTTGGTAAATTTTCGATGATATCAGGACAGGCATATGGATTGGTAAAATTGGCTGTTCCAACTCCAATAGCAGATGCTCCAGCCAGATACATTTCTAGGGCAGCTTCAGCCGAATCCACTCCCCCCATTCCAATGATAGGCAGGTCTGTTGTTTGGGCTACTTGGCGAATAAGCTTGAGGGCTACTGGAAAGACTGCTGGACCAGACATTCCACCTGTTCCATTGGCCAAGATTGGTTTTCTGGTTTTGAGGTCAAAGCGCATTCCAACTAGAGTATTGATCATGGTTAAGCCACTTGCTCCCGCATCTTCTGCAGCTTTTGCGACAGTAACGATATCCGTCACACTAGGGGTTAATTTGACATAAACTGGCACATCAGAGGCTTCCACAGCTGCTTTCACCACATCATAAGCCAGATCAGGATCTTGACCTATCAAAAGTCCGTGATTACAGTGATCTACATTGGGGCAAGAAATATTGAGCTCAATAGCCTTTACATTGGCTGCCTTGGAAATACCATGAGAAACAGCTGCATACTCTTGTTTTGAAAAACCAGCTACATTGGCGATAATAGGAAGATTTGGATACTCTCTTTCCAGCCAAGGTAGCTTTTCAGCCAAAACAACCTCCAAACCCGGATTTTGCAAGCCAATTGCATTGAGCATGCCAGCAGGTGTTTCTGCCACCCTTGGAGTTGGATTGCCAAAACGGGGTTCAAGAGTTGTCGCCTTGATCATTATAGAACCCAAAAGGTCTAAATCATAGTACTTGGCATACTCTTGACCAAAACCAAAACAGCCTGATGCTGGAATAATCGGATTTTTCAAATCCAAACCAGGTAGAGAAACTTGTAAACGATTTGTAGTCATAATTTTCTCCTTATAATACAACTGTTCCTGTGCGGAAAACAGGGCCATCTTCACAGACACGTTGGCTGACCGTCTCGCTTTCTGGCACTTTTAGGACGCAGGCATAGCAAGCCCCCATCCCACAAGCCATACGAGATTCCAGAGATAAATAGGCTCTTGGGTGGTCATAAAAGGTTTGATTGATATACTTCATCATTCCTGGAGCCCCACATGAGTAAACAGCATCAAATTGATTGTCTAAATCCTTGATAACAACGGAAACATTTCCCTTGATACCATAAGAACCATCATCTGTCGTTACAAAGACTTGACCATATTGAGCTAATTCCGTCTCTAAAATAACAGCATCCTTATTAGCAAAACCGAGAACTGTCACTACTTTCACACCACGCGCATGCAATTCCTTGGCTACCTCAAGCAAGGGCGGAACACCAATCCCCCCACCAACAAGGAGAACCTGGCTCTGCTCATCTAGGTCAGACAAGTCAAAACCATTTCCCTGAGGACCCATCACATCAAGAGTATCTCCCTGACTTAAGGTTGAGAAAATAGCTGTCCCAGCTCCCTCAATCCGATAAATGAGATGACACTGCTTCTTAACCTTATCGATAGACGAAATTGAAATAGGGCGACGCAAAAGATGGGCATCATCAGGCACACGCAGATGAAGAAATTGGCCTGCTCGCATGGCTTCAACCATTTCCCCTTCTAGGACTAATTCAAAGATTGCTGGCGCGATTTCCTCCTGTGCAACCACCTTCATGGTTTCCAAACGAATTGCACCCAAACGTTTCTTACATGTGGGATTCATGACTTTTCCTCCTTAAATTTTAAGGGGACCAGATAAAGAAAAGACCTTGCTAGTGCAAGGCCTCAGTTAAAATCGTACAACACAAGAGAGCACACTCAAAAAGTCTCCTCTAGAAAATTGTACTATTCTTTTATCTGACACCTTGTGAGTCTCTCTGGACTCCCCTTAAAGGTTAAATTTTTACTAGTATACTCTTTCAGCTAAAAAAAGTCAAGTAGAAAACGAACATTCTACTTGACCTCACGAGATTATTTTTCACGAATGACTTCGACCTTGTAGCCATCAGGGTCTTTGACAAAGTAATAGTTAGGTGCAGTTCCTGGTAGACCATTTGGCTCAGTCACTTCATATCCTTTGGCACTGTGCTCTTGATGAAGTGCCTCAAGATCAGGTGTACTGAGGGCGATATGGGCAAAACCATCTCCAACCACATAAGGACCATGATCGTAGTTATAAGTCAACTCCAACTCATAGTCGTCACCCTCAAGTCCTAGATAGACAATCGTGAAGGCATGGTCTGGAAAATCTCTGCGACGCAATTCTTTAAAACCAAAAGCATCTTGATAAAATGCGATTGATTTTTCAAGATTTTCTACTCGCAAGCAAGTGTGTAGCATTTTTGAAGCCATATTTTTCTCCTTTATTTTCAAAAAGACTGGGACAATCCTGTTCCAGTCTTATCTGTTATTATTTACCAAGTTTTGCTTTAGCTGCATCTGCAAGAGCTGTGAAAGCTGCTGCATCGTTAACAGCCAAGTCAGCAAGCATTTTACGGTTAACTTCGATCTCAGCCAATTTCAAACCATGCATCAATTGTGAGTATGAAAGTCCGTTCATACGAGCTGCCGCGTTGATACGAGTGATCCACAATTTGCGGAAGTCACGTTTTTTCTGACGACGGTCACGGTATGCATAGTAGTAAGAGTTCATTACTTGTTCTTTTGCAGTACGGAACAAGATGTGTTTAGCTCCATAGTAACCTTTTGCTAATTTAAGAATACGTTTACGACGTTTGCGTGATACAACGCCACCTTTAACACGTGCCATGTTTTATTTCCTCCAAATATTTCCTAGAATTGTTTACTTACTGTTAGGCTATTATTTCAAGCGAGTAAGCATTGCTTTGATACGTTTGTAATCTCCTGAATGCACCATAGATGCTTTACGAAGATGACGACGTTGTTTCTTAGTTTTTCCGTGGAAACGGTGAGAAGTGTAAGCACGGAAACGTTTAAGTCCACCAGAACCTGTACGTTTGAAACGTTTAGCTGATGCGCGGTGTGTTTTTTGTTTTGGCATGATTTTTTCTCCTTTATTTAACTTTCTGACAATTATTTTTTGTCAGTCGCTGGCGCCAATTGCATGAACATTTGACGTCCATCCATTTTAGCACGTTGTTCGATGATTGCAATATCTTGAGTTGCTTCAGCAAACTCGGCTAAAACTTTTGCACCAATCTCTTTATGGGTAATCATACGACCCTTAAAGCGAATAGATACCTTAACTTTATTTCCTTTTTCAAGGAATTTGCGTGCATTGCGAAGTTTTGTATCAAAGTCACCCTTGTCAATAGTTGGACTTAGACGAACTTCTTTCACAGTAACAACACTTTGTTTTTTACGTTGTTCTTTTTGCTTCTTCTGGTACTCAAATTTGAACTTACCGTAGTCCATAATTTTTGCAACAGGCGGTTTGGCTTGGGGTTGAATCAATACTAGGTCAACATTAGCGTTATCAGCCAAAGCTTGCGCTTCACTGAGTGGCTTGATGCCTAGCTGTTCTCCTTCAAGACCAATCAAGCGAACTTCACGTACACGAATCTCATCATTGATGAATAAGTCTTGCTTTGCTATGGTTTTCACCTCTTTTGTTTTATTAGAGAAAAACAATAGCGGACTCGTAAATATACAAGCCCGCACGTTATGATAGCGTTTCTTAGAAACTTTTCATCCGTAGGGCCAGGCAACTTAATGTCACAAGGCGAGAAGCTCTCACTTCTGCTTTTCTCAACTTTTATATGATACCAAGTTTTCTAGCCCTTGTCAAGATAAAAAGTTATTTTTTTGAAAAGTTTGTGTTTGTATTTTGTCTTGGTTTCCGCATCAAAAAGAGAGAACCAAGGTGATTCCCTCTCTATGTTAGTTTTTTCTTATTTTCTGTATAGGAAAGCTAGAATCTATTAAAAACTTCCTTTTTCCGTGAACTTCCCCATCTTTCGATAAATAGAATCCCCACTAACAAAAGGATAATCAGGCAAGGAAGTAAGACCATCCCCATGCTCCAATTCAGATTGACATTATCAATTTGCTTAGGTAATCTTCCAGACAAAATCTCCACTGAACGCAAGTAAGTAAAGGGAATCAGATGTGCAATCCTTTGAAGAGGCTGAATTGTTTGGATGCCAAACAATAAGCCAACAATCCCAATGAGTGAAAGAAAGAGGACAGGCATTTTTTGCTTGAAAAAGTAAGTAATCAAATACACAACTTCCACAATGACGATAAAGGCTAAGAAAGCTAAGAACAAGCCAGGAAATAACACATCTTGTATCTTTCCAATAGTTACCTCTTGATTCACTAAGCTATAAATCGGGTAGGGATAATCTAACTGTCCAAAACCACTTATCAGACTTCCCACTAGAAAAGAAAATCCGCTGATTCCGATAAACAGCACAGTTACATAGCCCACTCCAACTCCAAGAGAGGACATGGCAAATGCCACTTTTGAAAAAGGATATAACTGAGCTGTATCCAGATGATTTTGATATCTTTCTGCGAACAGTTGCGTTAGCATAAAAATAATAGCAATCACAAACAAGGTTGGGATGATAGCCTCTAAAATCCAGACAATCTGATCAATCCCGTGGGTCGGAAACTCCAAAGTATGTGCTTTTATGTTCAAGGGATACAGGGCTTGGTAAATCTTTCGTTGGCGGTCAACCGCCATTTTAAAGTCAGAGCTAATAGTCGGGTTATTTGATATCATTTCATAATTCTTCTCTTCATCTTGCCACTGCAAATAGTAGGCTTCTTTCCATCGCCCTTCTTTTAATAAAGTCAGAATTTCTGTCTTTTGAGTCAAAAGATTTTTTTGCGAGTCTAAATTTTCTTTAGCAAACTGGTATTCCTCCGAGCTGGTGTCAGATATTTGGGAGAGTTTCTCTTCATATCCATTGATGACTCTCTCATGGTCTACAAGACTAGTTTCCAACTCTCTCTCCAAACTGACGGAGTTTGCAGTCTGACTATTAAAATAAAAGGTAACACCGAGTCCAGATACAAATAAAGCTAAGATAATCCAGTTTAAGCGACTTTTGAAAACTTTTTTTAATAAAAATAGACTAACATCTTTCATAAACTAAACCTCTTCTATCTGCCCCTGATGAATGGTTACTACTCTATCGCAGACATCAAGCAACTCTTCCTTATAGTGGGAACTTAAAAGAACCAGCTGTTCTTGTCTATCGATTTGTGCTAGCCTATCAAAAAACTTCTGTCGATAATACTCATCTAAGCCATTTGTAATCTCATCCATAAGCCAGCATTTCGCCTGACTGAGGAAATACATGGCAATCACCAAGCGTTGCTTCATGCCTAAGGAATACTTGCGAATGGGAAGGCTGATATAGTCAGACATTTCCCAGTAATCAATTTCATCCCCCAAGTTCAGCCCTGACTTCCAGATGTTTTTGATAAGGCGAAGATAGTCCATCCCACTTAAGTTTCCATCCAGCCATTCAATACTCTCATAATAAAACAAAGAAGGAGGGGATGCAATATTTCCACTACTTATAGGAATTAAATTGCTAATGGCGCGGAACAGTGTCGTCTTTCCAGAGCCATTGATAGCAAGAATACCATAAATCCTACCCTTTTCAAATGTAAAATCAACATCTTGTAAGATGACTTGTCGCGTTTTTAAGGTCACATGAGTAAGCTGCAACATATCTAGCCCTCCTTTTTATCACTCTTGAAAGATTAACAACTACCGTTGTAATAATTTATATCTCTAAAAAATCGTAATTTAACCACCATCAACGCTATACTCATCATATCTATCATAACGAGACTGTGATAGTTCGTACTATACTTTCCAATCATACCGATAAGTTTTAAGGACGCTCACAGCAGATACACTGGACTAAAAAAGACCAATAGATCATAAACTAACTAATTAAACGGTTTTTGCTAATTTTTAATGGTTTTATTGCATTTATATCTTTAATATTGAACACGCTTTCATTATATCGTTTTTATCATTATTATGCAACAGATTTTTGGTTTTTGTTTTCTTACTAATCTATAACAACTTTTCCTCCTATCGAATGCTTTCGATTTTCCAACTATTCCAACCCTTAAAGCGTATAGCCCCTTGCTGGTCAGTTCGATATACTTTGCTATTGATAGTTTCCAGTCGGGTCAAGGTTTCCTGATGAGGGAGTTTCGTTCGATTGCTCTTTCCAACTGAAATGAGAATCACCTCTGGTTTGAGCTGTTCTAAAAAGGCTGAACTTGATGATTGTTTAGAGCCATGTTGGCCAGCTTTCAAGACATCAATTTTCAAGTCTGGATAGTGCTTCAGCAAGCCCTTCTCTCCTTTCTCCTCCAAATTTCCAGTGAAGAGAAAGTTTTTATCCAAGAGTTTTCCATACAAAACCAGGGTATCTTCATGATCTCCAATTTTCCTTGGAGATAGAACTTCTAACTGACTTCCAAAAATTGGCAAGTTTTCTCCTTCTGTCACACTGCGCACCTTGGTTTGAGTTACCTGTAGTTCTGCAACAAATTCCTTCTGTTTCAGACTGCCTTTGGACACTAAAATTTCCCCTACATGGAATGCCTTGGTC
>ERZ1699233.93-NODE-93-length-11592-cov-2.537375_pt1 | contig 11592 bp, 11 predicted proteins | sample MGYA00581539_ERZ1699233 | MGnify/ENA primary metagenome ERZ1699233 (study PRJEB42319, sample SAMD00040316) | human oral metagenome | material: saliva | host: Homo sapiens | study: EMG produced TPA metagenomics assembly of PRJDB4115 data set (Metgenomic analysis of... | reverse complement strand
CCGGCGACGTGGTCGAACAAATCGGCATCGAGCGCAGCCGCAAAGCCGTCTCCGAAGCCGATGTCGCCTTGATTCTGATTGACCCGCGCGAAGGCGTGAACGCCAAAACCCAAGCCATTTTGAACAGCCTGCCCGAGGGTTTGAAAAAAATCGAAATCCACAACAAAGCCGACCTGACCGGCGAACCCGTCGCCGTCCGTTCAGACGGCCTCACGCAAACTGGCGCAGAAAGCGTCATCAGCCTGTCTGCAAAAACCGGCGTCGGCCTCGATTTGCTCAAACACGCGCTGTTGCAGGAAGTCGGCTGGCAGGGCGAAAGCGAAAGCCTGTTCCTCGCCCGCAGCCGCCACCTCAACGCCCTGCACGAAGCCGAAGCCGAGCTGGAAAACGCCGCCCTCTGCGACAACAACCAAATCGAGCTTTTCGCCGAACACCTGCGCCTCGCCCAAAACGCGTGCAGCGAAATCACCGGCGAATTTACCGCCGACGATTTGCTGGGCGTGATTTTCTCGCGCTTCTGTATCGGCAAATAAAACGGTTTGCCATCAAAGACAAAGGCCGTCTGAATGTTCAGACGGCCTTTTTTATCACCAAAACAAGCTTAATTTCACTTGCGTTTATTTATTGGCAGCTTCTGCCATATTTTTTGCGATTTTGGTTGCGCCAACTGTCAAACCGGACATGCCGATCAAAGAAGCCGCAGCCAATTTGATTAATGTTTTCATTTTAACTCTTTTCTGTGTATTTAAGGGTGTGTTGTGTATTTTTTTATTTGTCGGCATCAGCCATATTGTGGGCGATATTGGTTGCACCGACGGTCAGGCCGGACATACCGATTAAAGAGGCAGCTGCCAGTTTGATTAAAGTTTTCATTGTTTGTCTCACTTTCTTGTCTGTCGGCCGAAAAACGGCCTAAGTTGCGTTTTCTGAAGTATTGTAATCAATTCGTTTATAATTGAATTATTTGTGTACTACCGTTTCAATATTGTAGGCGACGCCGAGGGCGGAGGCCGGTATCCCCGACATACCGATTAAAGAAGCGGCAGCAAGCGTTATTAAATATCCCATTTTAAGTAGTCCTTTTTCATAGATACAAAATGTTATTTAACAACATACACATTTTTTCGCCGGCATCCGCGCTGCCGATAGGACGAATCATACCGTGTTAATCGTTAATTAATACAACTTTTCCGTAAAGATAAAATACTAAAAATATACATAATGATGATTTTAGTTAATTTATATTTTGTTTTGAAAATGACACCGATGTCTTCTTCAATGACACCGATGTCTTGATTACATACGCACTACAAACGTGTTTCATTTCCCCCATAAAATCTCGCTTTTTTTGTTGCAAAATTGCACTCTAAATAAAATATATTTTAAAATTCAATATTTTATGAATTTATATTTTTTACAACAAAAATATTCAATTAGTCAAAACCAATACCTTTGATAGCTTCTTTTAAAGAAAACACACATTTCTAGCGCATATCCGACCATAAAATGCGTTGCAAATATATGATATAGTGAAACATTCCGCGTATTGACTATTTCCAGCATGAACAACACCCTAATCCTGACCGGCGCGGCCGCATTTTTTATCGGCGCGCTGTTTGCTTGGCTGATAACACGCTACCAAGCCCAAAGCCGACACTTTATTGTTTTGCAAGAATTGGCCGAAAGCCGCCGCCTGCATGAGTTTGCCGAACAGGTGCAGGCTCAAACTGCGGCAGATTTGGCGCAAAGCCGCCATACCGTGCAGGAATTGCAAGACGAATTGCAGGAGACGGGCAACCGCTTTGCCGCAGCCGAAAAACAGATTGCCTATCTGCAAGATTGCGAGGCCGAAGCCGAAGCTTTAAAACACGAATGTGCAAAATGGCAGCAAAGCGCGCAAAACCTGCAAATCAACAATGAACGATTAAACACGCAGCTGGTTCAAGAACAGGCATTGAGCTCGGATAAAAATACGCTTTTGCAACAACAAGAAACGGAAAAAGGCCGTCTGAAACAAGAATACGCCGCCCTTTTGGAGCAAAACCACGCGCTTCAAGTCCAAAACGAGCGCCTCAACACCCAATCGGAAAAAGACCGTCAGGCTGCCGAAGAAAAATTGGCCTTGCTGGCAGATGCGCGTAAAAACTTGAGCGACCAGTTCCAAAACCTCGCCAACACTATTCTGGAAGAGAAAAGCCGCCGCTTTACCGAACAAAACCACGACCATCTCCAGCAACTGCTCAATCCGCTCAACGAACGCATACACGGCTTCAGCGAGCTGGTTCAGCAGACTTATGAAAAAGAAGCCAAAGAACGCCTGACCATCGAAAACGAGCTCAAACGCCTGCAAACCCTCAACACCCAGCTCCACCACGATGCTAAAGCGCTGACCACCGCACTGACCGGCACGCAAAACAAGACCCAAGGCAACTGGGGCGAGATGATTTTGCAAAGCGTATTGGAAAATTCCGGCCTGCAAAAAGGTCGCGAATACATCGTCCAAGCTTCCAGCGTCCGCCACGAAGCAGACGGCACTCAGCGCCGCCTCCAGCCCGACGTCCTCATCAATTTGCCCGACAACAAACAAATCGTCATCGACTCCAAAGTATCGCTGACCGCCTACGTCCGCTATACGCAAAGCACCGGTGCAGAAGCAGAACGCGAGCTTGCCAACCACGTCGCCAGTATCCGCGCCCACATCAAAAGCTTGGCCGCAAAGGATTACACCGACCTTGAGGGCGTCAAAACGTTGGACTTCGTCTTTATGTTCGTCCCTGTCGAACCGGCCTACCTCCTCGCCCTGCAACACGATCCAAACCTCTTCCAAGAGTGTTTCGACAAACGCATTATGCTGACCGGCCCCAGTACCCTGCTCGCCACCCTGCGCACCGTTGCCAACATCTGGCGCAACGAGCAGCAAAACCAAAACGCGCTGGCCATTGCCGAGGCAGGCAGCAAACTCTATGACAAATTTGTCGGCTTTGTCGAAAGCATGGACGGCATCAATAAAGCGCTCGGTCAGGCTCAATCCCAGTTTCAGACGGCCTATGGCCGCTTGGTTTCCGGCAGGGGCAACCTCATCAGCAGCACCGAAAAACTGCGCAAATTGGGCATCAAAGCCGGCAAACAGCTGCAACGCGATTTATTAGAAAAAGCTATGTCGGAAAACGAAGACCACGCCGCCTTACCAACCGCACAAGACCAAGAAAATGACTGACAAAATTTAAAACATTGCAAATAAAGGGAATTTAATCAATGAGCAACATCACCATCGTCCTTGCCGCCGATACCGGCTATGCCGAGCAGGTTCATACCCTGATGAAATCCATCTGTACCCACAATACAAATGTCGATTTCTACCTCATGCACAATACCTTCAGGCGGGAATGGATCGACTATACCAACCAAAAGCTCGCGGCCAGCGGCAACCGCCTGAATGATGTCAAAATCGAAGTCGACTTCAGCCAATATCGCCGCTTGTCCCATATTTCAGATGCCGCATTTTTCCGCCTGATGATGCAACATCTACCTGTCGACCGCGCCCTGTATCTTGACAGCGATATGGTGGTTACCCAATCCTTACACGATTTGTTCAACCTCGATATGCGCGGCTATCCCGTTGCGGCGGTACAAGATTCCTTTTTTGCCCGTACCGAATGGAATCACCCGACCGGCCTGCACACCACGCCCTATTTCAATTCAGGCATGCTGTTGGCCGACTTGGCGCAATGGCGGGAACACAATATCGCGGCGCAACTGCTGAAAACCGCTGCCTGCCTCAACGAAGCCGTACCCTATGGCGACCAATGCTTTCTAAACACCGTATTTCAAAAAAACTGGCTGCAATTAGAAGAATCTTGGAACTTCCAAACCGGCGCAGTCGAATACTTCCAAAAACGAAACCTCAGCGAAGTATTCCCCAAACCCGACACCGTCCCGCCAGTTATCCACTACACCACACGCGCCAAACCGTGGTTGTGCGATTACGGCGAGATTCCTTTTATCGAAGTCTATTGGCAATACTATTGCGCCGACTGGCCGAAAGCGTAATTTCAGGCAAGGATTTCCGTTCCCTTCAATTATCTTTAAACAACCCATCATCAAAAACAAAAGGCCGTCTGAATCATTTCAGACAGCCTTTAAGCCATAAAAAACAGGCAGAACATTCTGCCTGTTTTGTGTTCACACCCGACCGTAAAGCAGGCTTTACCACCCACCCTCGGTCGGCGTCATCGTTATCCGATTAGATACCGCGCAACAATTCGTTCACGCTGGTTTTCGCACGGGTTTGCGCGTCCACGCGTTTAACGATAACCGCGCAGTAGAGGCTGTGGCTGCCGTCTTTGGAAGGCATGCTGCCGGATACGACAACCGAACCAGCCGGTACGCGGCCTTGATAGATTTCGCCGGTAGTACGGTCAAAGATTTTAGTGGATTGACCGATGAACACGCCCATAGAAATCACGCTGCCTTCTTCGACAATCACGCCTTCAACGATTTCGGAACGCGCACCGATGAAGCAGTTGTCTTCAATAATGGTCGGGCTGGCTTGCAGAGGCTCGAGTACGCCGCCGATGCCGACGCCGCCGCTCAAGTGCACGTTTTTACCGATTTGCGCGCAAGAACCGACAGTCGCCCAAGTATCGACCATCGCACCTTCATCAACGTATGCGCCGATATTGACATAAGAAGGCATCAACACGACATTTTTCGCCACAAAGCTGCCGCGGCGGGCAACCGCACCCGGAACTGCGCGGAAACCTGCGCTGCGGAATTCGTCTTCAGACCAATCGGCAAATTTAGTCGGCACTTTGTCGAAGTATTTGTTCACACCGTCGTTGAGGATTTCATTGTCCTGAATGCGGAAAGACAGCAATACGGCTTTTTTCGCCCATTCGTTGACTTTCCATTCGCCCACGCCCAAACGCTCGGCAACGCGCAGTTTGCCGGAGTCGAGTTGGCGGATGGTTTCCAAAACCGCTTCACGCACTTCCTGAGTAACGGTATTCGGATTGATTTCGGCACGGTTTTCAAAAGCCGTTTCAATGATGTTTTGCAAAGACATGTTGCTTCCTTCAAGAGATCAGGGCCGTCTGAAACCTATTCAGGCCGCCCTATTACAAATATTTAACTCGTTATTTTGCCATGTAAAAGCGATTTCGTCAGCTATTAACATGATTATCGCCGAGCGTTACACGGCTGGATTTTGGTTAAGTCAAGATTTTCAGACGGCCTGTTCAAGTGAATTGAATAGCATTTATTTTCCAATCGGTTTCCCAATCATAATATGCAGGCTGTCGATTCCGCCGACACCCCGTGCCGATAAATCAATCTTCGCCGCCAATCTTTTGCAGAAGATTTTCAGCCACCACGCCGCATTCGATATTCCGCTTTAACGGTTTCGCGTTCAAATCCTTCAAGGCCGTCTGAAAGTCGGCAAAATCCATCAACTGCGAACCGAAACGGCGCATATGTTCGGTATCCTGCTGACAGTCTATCAGCGCAATGCCCAAATCCTCCAGAAACGGGACGGCGCAGGCAAACGCAATCTTTGACGCATCGGGACGCAAGGCAAACATCGACTCACCATAAAACACGCAGCCGATTTGCACGCCGTAAAATCCGCCTGCCAACTGCATTTCGCCTTGTTCGTCCGGCAGCCAACATTCAAACGAATGCGCATGCCCCTGATGGTGCAGCTTCAAATAGGCCGTCTGAAACGCAGGTTCTATCCACGTTCCGTCCTGTTCCGGACGCAGCACATTGGCGCAATGGGTAATTACTTTTTCAAAACAGCGGTTGACCGTTACCCGATACGGCTTGTGGCGCAAGGTTTTGGCGAGCGATCGGCCGATATGCAGGTTTTCCGGCACAATCACGGCACGTGGCGCAACCGCATACCAGAAAAACCAACCATCGCGGCTAAACCACGGAAAAATCCCCTGCCCATACGCCGACAACAGCCGCCCCGTATCCAAATCGCCACTGACGCCGACCAAGCCGTCACACTCTGCCAAAGCATAAGACGGATCGGGGAAACGATAATCCCGTGGCGCAAGAAAAGGAATCTTCATCGTAAAGCCCATAAAGTTTCAGACGGCCTCAAGCTGAAAATGCCCAAGGCCGTCTGAAAAATCAACATACAAACTGATTAACGTTTGGTTTTGGTTTGGCATTCGCCGCATACGCCGTACATATACAGCGCGTGATCGACGATGCGGTAGCCGTTTTCTTCGGCGATTTTATCTTGCAGCGCTTCGATTTCCGGATTGTGGAATTCGGTTACTTCGCCACATTTCACGCAAACGATGTGGTCGTGGTGATCGCCTTTGTCCAATTCGTAAACCGCTTTGCCGGTTTCAAAATGGTGGCGTTGCAAAATGCCGGCCTGTTCAAACTGGGTCAGCACGCGGTAAATCGTCGCCACGCCGATTTCCACGCCCTCTTCCAACAGGATACGGTACACATCTTCCGCACTCAAATGCTCCTCGGCATGAGTCTCGAACAAGTCCAAAATTTTCAAACGTGGACCCGTAACTTTCAAACCGCTGTCTTTCAATTGCGCAATGTTGCTGAATTTTTCCATAATATTCAATATCCCTGTAAGGTAATAACCGTTATAATACGCACTTTCCGCCCGTTTGCCCACTATTGGGCCGTTAAAGGGTGGCAATCTGCCGCCGGTCTTGCAATTGAAAATCGGCGAAAAGAAAAATTAAGAAGATGATTATCGTTTGCTTTTTAAAAATATTCAAGCGATGATAAACATCTTTCCCGAAATGACACAGAAAGGTAAGCCCGTGAATAAAGCCTTATGCCTTGCCATCGCCGCTATTTTAGGTCTGGCCTCATGCAGTGCCGAGCGCGTATCCAACTTTCCATCCTACAAACTCAAAATCATTCAAGGTAACGAGCTCAATCCCCGCGCCGTGGTTTCCCTGCGCCAAGGTATGACCCGCGACCAAGTCCAACTGCTGCTCGGTACGCCGCTCCTGCGCGACGCCTTCCATGCCGACCGCTGGGATTACACTTTCAACACCAGCCGCAACGGCATCATCAAAGAACAAAGCAACCTGACCCTGTACTTTGAAAACGACGTCCTCGCACGCACCGAAGGCGATGCCATTCAAAAATCCATCGAAGCGGTTCAGGCCGGACAAAACGTCGTTCCGACCACCGAAACCAACGCGAAATAAGGAAGCCCCATGAGCGCATTGAAAATCGCCATTGCCGGCGTCAACGGCCGCATGGGTCGCGTTTTGGTTGAAGCGGTCAACAACCATCCCGATACTGTCCTCTCCGGCGCACTCGAACATTCCGGTTCGGAAGTATTGGGTTTGGATGCAGGCTTCGCCTCCGGCCTCAAAACCGGCGTCGCCATTTCAGACGACGTGGATGCCGTACTGGCTCAAAGCGATGTCCTCATCGACTTTACCCGTCCCGAGCCAACCCTGAAACACCTGCAAAAATGCGTGGAAAAAGGCGTCAACATCATCATCGGCACCACCGGTTTTGACGACGCAGGCAAAGCCGCCATCCAAGCCGCAGGCGAAAAAACAGGCGTCGTCTTCGCAGCCAACTTCAGCGTCGGCGTCAACCTGACCTTCCATATCCTCGACACCGTCGCCCGCGTGTTAAACGAAGGCTACGACATCGAAATCATCGAAGGCCACCACCGCCACAAAGTCGATGCCCCAAGCGGTACCGCGTTGCGCATGGGTGAAGTCATTGCCGACGCACTCGGCCGCGACCTCAAAGAATGCGCCGTTTACTGCCGCGAAGGCCACACCGGCCCGCGCGATCCGTCCACCATCGGTTTTGCCACCGTCCGCGCAGGCGACATCGTCGGCGACCACACCGCCCTCTTCGCCACCGACGGCGAGCGCGTGGAAATCACCCACAAGGCCAGCAGCCGCATGACCTTTGCCGCCGGTGCCGTACGCGCCGCAGTTTGGGCAAACGGCAAAAAAGGCCTGTACGATATGCAAGACGTACTGGGTTTGAAAAACCGATAAACCCGCATCATCAGGTTTCATACCTTACAAGGCCGTCTGAAAGCACAACGTCGATTTTCAGACGGCCTTATTAAAAAGAAAGCCCCACCATGTCCTATCAACAAATCACCATCAACGTCAACGATGCCGTCGCCGAACGCCTTGCCGACGCGCTGATGGAACACGGCGCATTGTCCGCCGCCATTGAAGATGCCTACGCCGGTACAGAAAACGAGCAGGCCATTTTCGGCGAGCCGGGCATGCCGACCGAGCAAATCTGGCAACAAAGCAAAGTCATCGCCCTTTTCGGCGAAAGCGACGACGCCGCTTCCATTATCGAAGCCGCCGCGCAGGAATGCGGTTTGAACGATTTGAAATACACCGGTGAAATCCTTGAAGATCAAGACTGGGTGCGCCTGACCCAAGCGCAATTCGACCCGATTCAAATTTCCGACCGCCTGTGGATTACCCCGTCTTGGCACGAAGCGCCCAACGGCGACGCCGTCAACCTGCAACTCGACCCGGGCCTTGCCTTCGGCACCGGCAGCCATCCGACCACACGCCTCTGCCTCAAATGGCTGGATACGCAGCTCAAAGGCGGCGAAAGCGTATTGGACTACGGCTGCGGCTCGGGCATTTTGGCCATTGCCGCCCTCAAACTCGGCGCAGGCTCCGCCATCGGCGTAGATATTGACGAACAAGCCATCCGCGCCAGCAAAGACAATGCCGCGCAAAACAACGTCGACGCGCAGTTCTACCTGCCGGACGGCCTGCCGCAAGGTCAATTTGATGTCGTTGTCGCCAACATTCTGGCCAACCCGCTGCGTATGCTCGGCGAAATGCTTGCCGCGCGTACCAAACAAGGCGGCCGCATTGTCTTGTCCGGCCTTTTGGACGAACAAGTCGAAGAACTCAGCGGCATTTACAGCCAATGGTTCAACATCGAGCCTGCCGAAATCGAAGAAGGCTGGGCGCGATTGAGCGGCGTCAAACGCTAAACCTGTTTTCCGATACAAAGGCCGTATGAAATTTAATCTTTCAGACGGCCTTTTTGCACTTAAAACGCTGAATATTCCAGCAAAATCAGGTATAATTGCCTATTATTTTGACCTTTCGGAACACATCCGCCGCGCCCGTTTGACATTTCATTGCGCGCACGGAAAAATTCCTTGAAATTCAGCAAGAAAAGACCATGACTGACCAAAAACACGAAGAATACGGCGCCGACAGCATACAAGTGCTGGAAGGCTTGGAAGCGGTACGCAAACGCCCCGGTATGTATATCGGCGACACGCAGGACGGCAGCGGCCTGCACCACATGGTGTTCGAGGTGCTCGACAACGCCATTGACGAAGCGCTCGCCGGACATTGCGACAAAATCACCGTAACCATCCATGCCGACAATTCCGTCAGCGTGGCCGACAACGGCCGCGGTATGCCGACCGGCATCCACCCGAAAGAAGGCCGCTCCGCCGCCGAAGTCATCATGACCGTATTGCACGCAGGCGGCAAATTCGACAACAACAGCTACAAAATTTCCGGCGGCCTGCACGGCGTGGGCGTATCCGTCGTCAACGCACTGTCCGACTGGGTAACGCTGACCATCTACCGCGACGGCAAAGAACACTTCGTCCGCTTCGTGCGCGGCGAAACCGAAGAGCCGTTGAAAGTTGTCGGCGATTCCGACAAAAAAGGCACGACCGTGCGCTTCCTCGCCAGCGCGGAAACCTTCGGCAACGTCGAATACAGCTTCGACATCCTCGCCAAGCGTATCCGCGAACTTTCCTTCCTGAACAACGGCGTGGACATCGAATTGATTGACGAGCGCGACGGCAAACACGAAAGCTTCGCCCTTTCCGGCGGCGTGGCCGGCTTCGTGCAATACATGAACCGCAAAAAAACGCCGTTGCACGAAAAAATCTTCTACGCGTTCGGCGAAAAAGACGGCATGAGCGTCGAATGCGCGATGCAGTGGAACGACAGCTATCAGGAAAGCGTACAGTGCTTCACCAACAACATCCCGCAGCGCGACGGCGGTACGCACCTGACCGCATTGCGCCAAGTGATGACACGCACCATCAACAGCTACATCGAAGCCAACGAAGTGGCTAAAAAAGCCAAAGTGGAAACCGCCGGCGACGATATGCGTGAAGGCCTGACCTGCGTTTTGTCCGTCAAACTGCCCGATCCGAAATTCTCATCGCAAACCAAAGACAAACTGGTTTCCAGCGAAATCGGCCCCGTCGTCAACGAAGTCATCAACCAAGCCCTGACCGACTTCCTTGAAGAAAACCCGACCGAAGCCAAAATCATCACCAGCAAAATCGTCGATGCCGCGCGCGCGCGCGAAGCCGCCCGCAAAGCACGCGAAATTACCCGCCGCAAAGGCGTGATGGACGGCTTGGGCCTGCCGGGCAAACTCGCCGACTGCCAAGAAAAAGACCCTGCCCTGTCCGAACTCTACCTCGTCGAGGGCGACTCCGCAGGCGGTTCCGCCATGCAAGGCCGTGACCGCAAATTCCAAGCGATTTTGCCGCTTAAAGGTAAAATTTTGAACGTCGAAAAAGCACGTTTTGAAAAAATGCTGGCCAGCCAAGAAGTCGCCACGCTGATTACCGCTCTAGGCGCAGGCATCGGCAAAGAAGAATTCAACGCCGAAAAACTGCGCTACCACCGCATCATCATCATGACCGATGCCGACGTGGACGGCGCGCACATCCGCACCCTGCTCCTGACCTTCTTCTACCGCCAAATGCCCGAGCTGGTCGAACGCGGCTACATCTACATCGCCCAGCCGCCTTTGTACAAAGCCAAATACGGCAAACAAGAGCGCTATCTCAAAGACGAATTGGAAAAAGACCAATGGCTGCTCGGTTTGGCCTTGGAAAAAGCCAAAATCGTTTCAGACGGCCGCACCATCGAAGGCGAAGAGCTTGCCAATACCGCCAAACAATTCCTGTTGGCCAAAACCGTCATCGAGCAAGAAAGCCGCATCATTGACGAACTCGTCCTGCATGCCATGCTGCACGCTTCGCCGGTCGACCTCAGCACAGCAGAAAGCGCAGACCGCGCCGTTGCCGAATTGAGCGGCCTCTTGGACGAAAAAGAAGTCGCGCTCGAACGTATCGAAGGCCACGAAGGTCACCAGTTCATCAAAATCACTCGCAAGCTGCACGGCAATGTGATGGTGAGCTACCTCGAGCCTAAGTTCCTCAACAGCAAAGCCTACCAAACCCTTACCCAAACCGCCGCCGCACTCAAAGGCATGGTCGGCAAAGGGGCGAAGCTCTACAAAGGCGACAACGAATACGACATCGACAGCTTTGAAGGCGCTTTGGACATCTTGATGAGCGTTGCCCAAAAAGGCATGTCCATCCAACGATACAAAGGCTTGGGCGAGATGAATCCGGAACAACTTTGGGAAACCACGATGGATCCTACCGTCCGCCGCCTCCTGAAAGTCCGCATCGAAGACGCCATCGCCGCCGACGAAGTGTTCGTAACTCTGATGGGCGACGAAGTCGAACCGCGCCGCGCATTCATTTAAAACAAAGCCCTGCTGGCACAAAACATCGACACCTAAGCATGGAAAGATAAA
>ERZ1699233.87-NODE-87-length-11976-cov-2.772048_pt1 | contig 11976 bp, 9 predicted proteins | sample MGYA00581539_ERZ1699233 | MGnify/ENA primary metagenome ERZ1699233 (study PRJEB42319, sample SAMD00040316) | human oral metagenome | material: saliva | host: Homo sapiens | study: EMG produced TPA metagenomics assembly of PRJDB4115 data set (Metgenomic analysis of... | reverse complement strand
CCTTTAAACAGTATGCCTTATTTGGATTTACAGGGACACCAATTTTCCCAGAAAATAGTTTGACGGGTGAAACGACACAAGAAGTTTTTGGAGAACAACTTCATAACTACGTTATCACGGATGCTATTCGAGATAAAAAAGTCTTGAAGTTCAAGGTTGATTACAACTATATCAAGCCTGAAATCAATAAGTATAGAGAAGCTGAAAAAGCAGTTGGCCGAGAGATTGATGAGAAGAAACTCAAAAAGATGGAGAAGGAGCTACTTCTACATCCAGAACGGATAGCAACCATCACAGAATACTTACTTCGCGTGTATAATACAAAAACACACCGAAATCAACACTATACTCATAAACAAAAACAATTGTCTGGATTTAATGCTATGCTGGCTGTGCAAAGTATTGAAGCAGCAAAATTATACTATGAAGAACTCCAACGACAGCAAGCAGCTTTACCAGAGGCTAAGCGTTTGAAAGTTGCGACTATCTTTAGCTTTGCACCTAACGAAGAACAGTCAGCTTACGGCGAAATTCAAGATGAAGAGCTAGAGCCTCAAGAAACAGCCATGCCTCTATCTTCTAAAGAGTTTCTTTCTAGAGCGATTGACGACTATAATCACATTTTCAAGACCAATTTCTCAGCTGATGGGAAGGAGTTTCAAAATTACTATCGTGATCTTTCCAAACGCGTTAAATCCAAGGAAGTGGATTTGCTGATTGTGGTCGGTATGTTCTTAACGGGATTTGATGCCCCGACTATGAATACACTCTTTGTCGATAAAAATCTACGTTATCATGGTTTGATTCAGGCCTTCTCGAGAACCAATCGGATTTTTAACAAGGTTAAACCTTTTGGGAATATTGTTTGTTTCCGTGATTTAGAAAAGGCTACGCAAGAAGCTATTAAGACTTTTGGAGACACCAATAAGCTTGAAATCATCTTAGAAAAAAGCTTTAGCGAATATATGGATGGTTTCGTTGACCAAGTAACAGGTATCGAGGTCAAAGGATATACTACGGTTTGTCAGGAAATCCTGGAAAGATTCCCGAATCCGCAAGAAATTGAAACAGAGCATGATAAGAAGGAGTTTGTTAAGTTATTTGGTGAGTTGTTGAAGCTTGATAATGTTCTTCGAAATTATGACGAATTCCAAGAGATAGACAAACCTATTTCAGAAGGTTATCTTCAGGATTTAAGAAGCACTTATGTGGAAATTCGAGATGAATTTTTGAACCTTAAAAATTATGAAAAGACCAAGGATTTGAATGTTGATCTTTCAGATGTTGAATTTGAAATTGAACTCTTAAAAACAGATGAGATTAATCTGGACTACATTCTTGCATTGATTGTTGAAAAATCGAAGAATTCTGAGTCCAAAGAAGCAATGAAAGCAGAAGTTAGTCGTGTGATTCGTTCTAGTATTGATATCCGTGCCAAAGAAGAGTTGGTTATTGGATTTATCAATGACACCGATTTGCAAAAATTGAAAGACCATGATGGGATTATCCATGCTTTCTACGAATATGGCAAGGAGCGCAAGAAAATCGCGATTCAAGACCTAGCTGAGGCTGAGAAACTTGTAGATGACTATCAATTGTTTATCGACAAATCAATTCAACGAGGTTATGCTGAGAACAATGGGACTGATTTAGATTCGATTATTCCACCAACTTCTCGTAGACAGGGAGCGCGTGAACGGAAAAAGCAAGAAGTTTTACGTAAGATTCAGTTGTTAGTAGAGACTTATTCAGGTATTTAAGTATTGTCAAACAAGGTTTATTAGAAAAATCAGGAACTATAAAAAATACTCTTGATTCGCTCATATTCCGCTCATAATTCGCTCATTTTTAAGATACAACTTTGTTTCCATATTTCCTGGAAACTGATAAAAAGCAAGGAGAAAAATGGAACAAACTAATCAAAAATCCCGGTGCCAACAACTCTGGGCTAGAAACAAATACCTGATTTTGAGTCATTCTAGCAATATTTACAATGAGATTCGTCAGTATCTCAAGAATGAAGAGGTGGAGGTGAGTCAGGTTCAGGAGATGATTGACCGTGCCTGCCAGATTCCAGAACACAGGGGTCAGGTTTGCAATGCCTTTCAGCATATTTGGGGCTATTTCAAGAAGAAAGCAACGGAGACTGAACGCAAGGATTTTATGTTTTTACTGGAGCGTTATCACTCTGGTCATGCCACCAAAGAAGAGTTAATTGCTAAGACGAGAGATTTGCTTGAATGTTACCCAAATGCTTATCTGCAACATTCTACCTTGTTGAAAGGAGACTCCCATGAGACTTTGGCATGAGGCTTTGATTTCACAGCTTCCTCGTCCTCAACTCTTGGGGCAACATCGAGAGTGTTGCGCCCTGCGTGGCAATGGCTGGGGCAGAAAGCATGCGACGGTTGACTATGTCTTTACCCACTCGCCCTATCGTCTCTATGCCTATCATGACTTGATCATGGAGGAGATGGCTAGCCGTGGCTACAATGTCAGTCCAGAGTGGTTGGATAAAAACTATCGTGGTAAGACCTGCCCTTCTTATGAAGATTTACCTGAGGAGACTTTGACGAGCCCTATTTACAAGGAGCACGATGCTACCTACTATGAGGAGTGTCTGGCAAATCTCCGAGAGAAGGGGATTGAGCTGGAGTAAACGTAAGGATTGCCTTCAATTTATAACTCTTCTCGTAATTTTTTCGAATAATAAAGATGAGACCTTTAGAGTTTTTCTAAGGTCTTCTTTTTATGAGTGTCCAGATGTACTTTTAATAACTTTTGAGTTATAATATTAAAAAAGCCAAGCGTGAACTAAAGGACTTAAAAGAAAGAGGGTTAAGTGATGAAGAATAGTGCTATTGGGAGTAACTGGAAGGATGTCCGCTCTGACCTTTTTACCAAGGAGGAAATTCTTGAAAGTGATATGCGAGTGGCTATCATGAGTGAGTTGATTGAGGCCAGACACGAACAAGGAATCAGTCAGAAAAAGTTAGAAGAACTTAGTGGAGTGAGCCAGCCTGTCATAGCTAGGATGGAAACAGGCAAGACTAGCCCTCAGTTGGATACAGTCTTAAAAGTCTTAGCCAGTTTAGGAAAGACACTAGTAGTTGTCCCACTCGAACAGGAAAAGAGTTGATTAGAGTAGACTCATACTCAATGAAAATCAAAGAGCAAACTAGGAAACTAGCCGCAGGCTGTACTTGAGTACGGCAAGGCGACGTTGACGCGGTTTGAATTTGATTTTCGAAGAGTATTATAGTCTTTTCTAATAACAAGTCATAGTCACTTATAAGAATTACTAATAACGCGTTTGAATCGTCTAACTGGAATAAGCTATAAAACAAGCTACACAAAGGATTTGAGGCATTTGTCTCAAGTCTTTTTCTTTTGTCTAAAACAGAGATATAGTTTCAAACTATATCAAAGCCTAATTTTTTACAATTATACAGATGATTTCTTTTCTGTTAAGATAGTTTCAACAACAAATTTTGGAGGACACATCATGTCAACTACAATCATCGGTTTCCCTCGTTTGGGCGAATTCCGCGAATTAAAATTTACAACTGAAAAATACTTTAGAAAAGAAATCTCAGAAGAAGAACTCTTGGCAGCAGCAAAAGACTTGCGTGCTAAACACTGGAACATTGTCAAAGAAAAAGGCATCACTGAAATCCCATCAAATGACTTTTCTCACTATGACAACTTCCTAGATGCAGCTTTCCTTTTCAACGTGGTACCTGCTTCAGTTCAAAACTTGGACTTGTCTGACCTTGAGCGCTACTTCGCTTTGGGACGTGGTTACCAAGGAGAAAAAGGGGATGTTCGCGCCCTTCCAATGAAGAAATGGTTCAACACCAACTACCACTACATCGTTCCTAAATTTGAAAAAGACACTCAAGTCAAACTTGCAGGTCACAAGATCTTCGATGAGTTCCAAGAAGCAAAAGAACTTGGATTGAACACTCGTCCTGTTCTTGTAGGTCCATTCACTTTCCTTCAATTGTCAGACTTTGAAGAAGGTGTGAAAGCAGAAGATTTCGTAGACAGCTTAGTGGCTGCTTACCAAGAAGTTTTTGCAAAATTGGCTGAACTTGGTGCGACTCGCATCCAATTGGATGAAGCGGCTCTTGTAAAAGACTTGACAGCTGAAGAAAAAGCTCTCTTCTTGAATCTCTACAACAAACTTTTGGCTGACAAAAAAGGTCTTGAAGTCTTGCTTCAAACTTACTTCGGTGATGTTCGTGACGTCTACGCTGACCTTGTGAAATTGCCAGTAGATGCTATCGGTCTTGATTTCGTTGAAGGTAAGAAAACTCTTGAACTCGTTAAAGGTGGCTTCCCAGCTGACAAGACTCTTTATGCAGGTATTGTCAATGGTAAGAACATCTGGCGCAACAACTACGAAAAGAGCTTGGCTGTTCTTGAGCAAATCCCAGCTGAAAACATCGTTTTGACAAGCTCATGCTCACTTCTTCATGTGCCATTTACAACTGCTAACGAAGAATTTGAACCAGCTATCTTGAACCACTTTGCCTTTGCAGTTGAAAAATTGGATGAGATTCGTGATTTGGATGCTATCCGCAATGGTCAAGGTTCAGAAGCTCTTGCAGCCAACAAAGAACTCTTTGCGACTGAACGTGTTGGTGAAAATGCAGAACTTCGTGCGCGCATCGCTGGTTTGACAGACGCAGACTACACTCGTTTGCCAGCCTTTGCAGAACGTGAAGCTATCCAAGAAGAAGCTTTCAAACTTCCAGCTCTTCCAACAACAACTATCGGTTCATTCCCTCAAACTAAAGAAGTTCGTGCCAAACGTTTGGCTTACCGTAAAGGTGAATTGTCTCAAGAAGAGTACGACGCTTTCCTTGCTGAAACAATTGATGAATGGATCAAGTGGCAAGAAGATATCGACTTTGATGTCCTTGTTCACGGTGAATTTGAGCGTAACGACATGGTTGAGTACTTCGGTCAAAACTTGTCAGGTTACCTCTTCTCTAAAAACGGTTGGGTACAATCATACGGTATGCGTGGGGTGAAACCACCAATCATCTGGGGTGATGTCACTCGTCTTAACCCTATCACTGTTAAATGGTCTAGCTATGCACAAAGCCGTACAAACAAACCTGTTAAAGGTATGTTGACTGGACCTGTTACCATCCTCAACTGGTCATTCCCACGTGAAGACATCTCTATCAAGGATTCTACTCTTCAAATCGCCCTTGCTATCAAGGATGAAGTGCTTGACCTTGAAGCTGCTGGTGTGAAAATCATCCAAATCGACGAGGCTGCTCTTCGTGAAAAATTGCCACTCCGTCGTAGCGACTGGTACGAAGACTACCTTGACTGGGCAATTCCTGCCTTCCGCTTGGTACACTCAACAGTAGCGCCAGACACACAAATCCACACTCACATGTGTTACTCAGAATTTACAGATATCATCCCAGCTATCGACAACATGGATGCGGACGTTATTTCCTTTGAAGCAAGCCGTTCAAACCTTGAAATCTTGGACGAACTCAAAGCGAAAAACTTCCAAACAGAAGTGGGACCTGGGGTTTACGATATCCACTCACCTCGTGTGCCAAATGAAGGCGAAATCGACCACACCATCGAAGCGATCCTTGCCAAAGTACCAAGCAAGAAAGTTTGGATCAACCCTGACTGTGGTTTGAAAACACGTGGTATTCCAGAAACAAAAGAAAGCTTGATCCGCCTTGTTGAAGCAGCTAAAGCTGCGCGTGAGAAATTGTAAGAAAAGACATTTCTCCATACATGGTTGATCAGTAAGAAATTAACTAGAAAAGGATAATGACTATGTCACGCCAAACACCGTCACTCTCATTTGAAGTGTTCCCTCCAAACCCAGCCGTGGGTAATGATAAAATTATTTCTGCTCTTCAAGATATGCAGGAGTTGGCACCTCACTTTATCAGTGTAACTGCCAGCAATAATAAATTTAATATCAAGGAAACGACGGTTCGTTTGGCTGACTTTATCCAAAATGACTTGGCGATTCCGACTATTGCTCACTTGCCAGCCATTTATTTGACCAAGGATAAGGTTGCTGAAACCATTGCCGACTTGGATCAGGTTGGGGTGCAGAAAATCTTGGCCTTGCGTGGGGATATTATTCCTGATGTGGAACCACAAAAGGATTTCCGCTACGCAACTGACTTGATTGAGTTCATCAAGGAACAAGCCCCTCACTTTGATATTGTTGGTGCTTGTTATCCAGAAGGACACCCAGATTCACCAAATCAGATTTCAGATATTCAAAATCTTAAGAAGAAAGTGGATGCAGGTTGTTCGAGCCTTGTAACTCAGCTTTTCTTTGACAATGAGCGCTTCTATGATTTCCAAGACAAGTGCATCTTGGCTGGGATTGATGTTCCCATTCATGCAGGGATTATGCCAATTCTGAATCGAAATCAGGCTCTCCGCCTCTTGAAGACTTGTGAGAATATCCATCTTCCACGCAAATTTAAAGCCATCTTAGACAAGTATGAGCATGACCCTGAGTCGCTCAGAGCAGCAGGACTTGCCTATGCAGTGGACCAAATCGTGGACTTGGTAACTCAGGATGTTGCAGGTGTGCATCTCTACACCATGAACAATGCTGAAACAGCAAAATACATCCACCAAGCAACCCATGCCTTGTTTAATCATCAGTCTCTAGGATAATAAAAAGCAAACCATTCTTCTCAGGTGAGGGGAATGGTTCCTTTTTAATGGTAAAGACCGCACTTTTTAAGAAAAATATGATAAAATAGACTCTGTACGTACTTGATACAAAGATGAGGGTATAAACAGATTTTTAACTATTCAAATCTGCTATAAAAAGGAAAAATACTAAAGAATAATATTTTTAAACTTTTCAAAGTATCTAAATAGTTGAACACGGGCTAAATCCCTAGTGAAAAAGATAGATTTCCTGGTGTACATGGTACACTGCGTCAATCGAATGCTATCTTGTGTAATTGAACCCGGCCGAAAAGCTGTGTAAAAAAGATAAACTGTCTTGTCTTCATCGAAGACTTCGTCAGTTTCCTATTTTTACTTTGCTTTTGACGTCCTTGGTATCTTGATCTTTGTAGGCAAGGCGTATAATTTCATCAATCCAAAGGGGATTAAAATGACAAAACAAGTGTTTCAAACGACTTTTGCGGGTCGTGAGTTAATTGTAGAGACTGGTCAGGTTGCTAAGCAAGCAAATGGCTCTGTTGTCGTGCGTTACGGTGAGTCAACTGTCTTGACTGCGGCCGTGATGTCTAAAAAAATGGCAACTGGGGATTTCTTCCCACTTCAAGTCAACTACGAAGAAAAAATGTATGCAGCTGGGAAGTTTCCTGGTGGCTTTATGAAACGTGAAGGACGTCCTTCAACAGATGCGACTTTGACAGCGCGTTTGATTGACCGTCCAATCCGTCCTATGTTTGCGGAAGGTTTCCGTAACGAAGTCCAAGTCATCAACACCGTGCTTTCTTATGATGAAAATGCTTCTGCACCAATGGCTGCTATGTTTGGTTCATCCTTGGCACTTTCCATTTCAGATATTCCATTTGACGGTCCAATCGCTGGTGTCCAAGTTGGCTATGTGGATGGTCAAATCATCATCAACCCTACGCAAGAACAAGCAGAGCGTTCTCTTCTTGAATTGACAGTAGCTGGTACCAAGCACGCCATCAACATGGTAGAGTCTGGTGCTAAAGAATTGTCAGAAGAAATCATGCTGGAAGCTCTCCTTAAAGGGCACGAAGCAGTTAAAGAATTGATTGCCTTCCAAGAAGAAATCGTTGCAGCAGTTGGTAAAGAAAAAGCAGAAGTGGAATTGCTTCATGTGGATGCTGACTTGCAAGCTGAAATTATCGCAGCCTACAACAGAGACCTCCAAAAGGCAGTTCAAGTAGAAGAAAAATTGGCTCGTGAAGCTGCAACTCAAGCAGTGAAAGACCAAGTGACTGCTGTTTACGAAGAAAAATATGCAGACCACGAAGAATTTGACCGTATCATGCGTGATGTGGCTGAAATCCTGGAACAAATGGAACACGCTGAAGTGCGCCGTTTGATCACAGAAGATAAGGTGCGTCCTGACGGTCGTAAGGTCGATGAAATCCGTCCTTTGGATGCGGTTGTTGACTTCCTTCCTCGTGTGCACGGCTCTGGTCTCTTCACTCGTGGACAAACTCAGGCTCTTTCAGTCTTGACCTTGGCTCCGATGGGAGAAACTCAAATCATTGATGGTTTGGATCCAGAGTACAAGAAACGCTTTATGCACCACTATAACTTCCCACAATACTCTGTTGGGGAAACTGGTCGTTATGGTGCACCTGGTCGTCGTGAAATCGGTCACGGTGCTCTTGGTGAGCGTGCCCTTGCTCAAGTCTTGCCAAGCTTGGAAGAATTCCCATACGCTATCCGTCTGGTAGCAGAAGTCTTGGAATCAAACGGTTCTTCATCTCAAGCCTCTATCTGTGCAGGAACGCTTGCTCTTATGGCTGGTGGTGTGCCAATCAAGGCGCCAGTAGCTGGTATTGCCATGGGACTTATCTCAGATGGAAATAATTACACAGTCTTGACAGATATCCAAGGTTTGGAAGACCACTTTGGAGACATGGACTTCAAGGTTGCAGGTACTCGTGACGGGATTACAGCCCTTCAAATGGATATCAAGATTCAAGGGATTACTGCAGAAATCTTGACTGAGGCTCTTGCCCAAGCCAAGAAAGCGCGTTTTGAAATCCTTGATGTGATTGAAGCAACCATTCCAGAAGTTCGTCCAGAATTGGCTCCAACTGCTCCGAAAATTGATACCATCAAGATTGATGTGGACAAGATCAAGATTGTCATCGGTAAGGGTGGAGAAACCATCGACAAGATTATCGCTGAAACAGGCGTTAAGATCGATATCGACGAAGAAGGAAATGTGTCTATCTACTCTAGTGACCAAGATGCTATTAACCGTGCCAAAGAAATCATTGCTGGTTTGGTTCGTGAAGCCAAAGTGGATGAAGTTTACCGTGCTAAGGTTGTTCGTATCGAGAAATTTGGTGCCTTTGTTAACCTCTTTGACAAGACGGATGCCCTTGTTCATATCTCTGAAATGGCTTGGACGCGTACCAATAATGTCGAAGACTTGGTAGCAATCGGGGATGAAGTTGATGTTAAGGTTATCAAGATTGATGAAAAAGGACGTGTGGATGCTTCTATGAAAGCACTTCTTCCTCGTCCTCCAAAACCTGAACGTGATGAAAAAGGTGAAAAATCAGAGCGTTCTCACCGCCCACGTCATCACAAGGATCACAAACCTAAGAAAGAATTTACAGAAACACCAAAAGATTCAGAATAAGAAAAGGAGAAATGTATGGGATGGTGGCGCGAAACCATTGATATCGTAAAAGAAAATGATCCAGCGGCCCGCACCACTTTGGAGGTTTTGCTGACTTATCCAGGTGTCAAGGCCTTGGCGGCCCACCGTCTCTCGCATTTTCTCTGGAAGCATGGCTTCAAACTCCTGGCTCGTATGCACAGTCAGTTTTGGCGCTTTTGGACTCAGATTGAGATTCATCCAGGTGCCCAGATTGATTCAGGTGTCTTTATCGACCACGGTTCTGGTCTGGTGATTGGGGAGACAGCGATTGTTGAAAAAGGTGTTCTCCTTTATCACGGAGTGACTCTTGGGGGAACAGGGAAAGACTGTGGCAAACGCCATCCGACCGTTCGAAAGGGGGCTCTCATATCAGCACATGCCCAAGTCATCGGACCAGTGGAAATCGGTGAAAATGCCAAGGTCGGTGCTGCAGCAGTTGTCGTAGCAGATGTACCTAGTGATGTGACGGTTGTCGGTATTCCGGCCAAGATTGTCCGTGTACATGGTAAAAAGGATGAGCCGGTCATTCACGAAGTCGAAGAAAAACGAGAGTACTACGTCAATAAACTCGAGCAGGCTAAAGAAGCCAGTCACAGATCGTCTGGTTTGTAGAGGATACCTATATGATTCAAGCAAGAAACAAGTTAAGCCAAGAGGAGCTATCTGAGGCGAAAAAACTAATTAACTGTTGCCAAAACTATGACGGTACCTATCGTGATCCCTATCTCTCTAACATGCTTAATTTTGACCCAAACATGCCCGCCTTTTTCCTTTATTATGAAAAAGGCGAACTTGTTGGTTTATTAACTGTCTATGCAGATGACCAAGATGTGGAAGTGACGATACTGGTTCATCCAGGTCATCGCCATCAGGGAATTGCGCGTGCATTGTTTACTAGTTTTGAGAAAGAAACGGCTTCTTTCCCTATTCGTTCAGTTACTTTTCAGACAGAACGTATTTTTCTAGAACGTCATCCTGATTTTGTCAGCAACTGGGGATTGGTCGAGGATGAAGAGACAGAAACCTGGTTAGGTAAGGATAGAAAACCTTATCCGTTAGCAACTGTTTCCAATCTTGAAGTTTTGTTAGCAGATAGTTCGTATCAGGAGCAAATCAGTCAGTTAAAATTTCAGGCATTCTCAGAAGAGCATGAATATAGAGAGATTGTGGATAGATATGTCGCTGAAGCTCTGAAGGATCCAGAAAGTCGCTTATATATTTTGTTAAAAGACGGTCAGGTTATTGGAACTTGCACGGTAGATTTATCGACTAATACGAATTACTTCTACGGTTTAGCAATAGCTGAGCTTGAACGTGGGAAAGGCTATGGAAGCTACTTAGCAAAATCCCTTGTCAACCAACTAATTGAGCAAAATGATAAGGAATTTCAGATTGCCGTGGAAGATAGCAATGTAGGTGCCAAACGTTTGTATGAAAAAATTGGCTTTGTCAAACAGACTCAGGTGGTTTATCTGAATGAGAAAGGAGCAAGGGATTCCGAAGTGTAGAGATATTCGGACTGAAATTTACTTGAGCTCTTAGTGATGAAATTAACTGTTCTTGGATTTTGGATTTCCTGACTATGATTTATGATTAAAATCTATGACACCTTGAGCCGTAAGTAGACAGGAGAGGCGCTTGAATGTTTAAGAATGAACCGTTCTGTTGCAGATTGGAATTGCTGTTGTCTGGCTTATTTTTCTTGTCCAGCAAGGATTTTGCTGAATACTTTGATTAGCTTAGGTCTAATCATCTGGGTCTATCCCGCTAAGTGAAGGCGAAGCAGAACTAGAAAGGAAACTACAAGAATGGCAGTATATTTTTACGGCTGTATCACCATGGATGGCTACTTGGCAGACAGCCAGCACAGGATAGACTGGCTGCATCAGCTTGGTTCTGTAGAGGATACAGGCTATGATGACTTTTACAGGCAAATGGATATCACCATCATGGGCAAGCGGACCTTTGAGGAAATCCAAGATTTGCAAGATGTAGAAAGTTTTTATCAAGCTACGGAAAACTATGTCTTTACGCATGATAGGCACCTGCCTGTCAGCAATTACCAGCCAGTAGCTGGGGATGTGGTGGACTTTGTTCACCAGATTGACAAAGGCAAAAATGTCTTTGTGATTGGTGGTAATTCCTTGGTAGGACCGCTCTTGGATGCGGATCTTTTCGACCACCTCATTATTCAGATAGCGCCCCTTATCCTAGGAAAGGGGGTTCCCCTCTTTACCCAAGAGGAAGGGCAGCGCTTTTACCAACTGGATAGCCTCAGACAATTTGGTCCTTTTGCAGAGCTGGTTTTCAGCCGAAAAAGTCAGAAATAGAGAAGGGAGTGGACCGCATGATTAAAATTTACGACACCATGTCTCGTGATTTGCGAGAATTTGTCCCGATTGAGGACGGCAAGGTCAAGATGTATGTTTGTGGGCCAACTGTATACAACTATATCCATGTCGGCAATGCCCGCTCAACAGTAGCCTTTGATACCATTCGTCGCTACTTTGAATACCGTGGCTACGAAGTTGCCTATATTTCCAATTTCACGGATGTGGATGATAAGATTATCAACCGTGCCAAGGAAGAAGGCATCACGCCACAGG
>ERZ1699233.70-NODE-70-length-12948-cov-2.264410_pt1 | contig 12948 bp, 12 predicted proteins | sample MGYA00581539_ERZ1699233 | MGnify/ENA primary metagenome ERZ1699233 (study PRJEB42319, sample SAMD00040316) | human oral metagenome | material: saliva | host: Homo sapiens | study: EMG produced TPA metagenomics assembly of PRJDB4115 data set (Metgenomic analysis of... | reverse complement strand
ATCTGGAAGCAAGGCTTTCAAAAATTGGATTGGAACAATTTCTTGGCCGTTAAAGTTAATGGTATCCGTACGAAGAAGTCCAACATTTTCAAGACATTTCATGTGCGTCAAGTAAGATTGACCAAAGGTCATAAAGAAACGAATGCGTTTAACGCCTGGAATATTTTTAGCTAGCGATTCAATTTCTTCATGGTGAAGGAGATACATGTCTTTTTGTCCAACTTGAGGGAAATCATACTCACGTTTGATAGACATAGCTTCGACTTCGACCCATTTTCCATCTTCCCAATAAGAACCTGGTGCTGAAACCTCGCGTAGATTGATTTCTGGGTTAAAGTTTGTCGCAAACGGATAACCGTGGTCACCACCATTACAGTCTAAAATGTCGATATAATGGATTTCATCAAAATAGTGTTTGAGGGCATAAGCTGAAAAGACACTGGTCACACCTGGGTCAAAACCAGAACCAAGTAGAGCGGTCAAGCCTGCTTCCTTGAATTTTTCTTGATAAGCCCATTGCCATGAGTAGTCAAAGTAAGCTGTAAAACCAAGTTCCTTACAACGTTTCTCATAAATAGCACGCCATTCAGGGTCTTCTGTGTCTTCTGCTTCGTAGTTGGCTGTATCGATATAGTGAACACCTGTTGCCAAACAAGCGTCCATAATTGTTAAATCTTGATATGGTAAAGCTACGTTCAAAACAGCTTCTGGCTTATAGCTTTCAATCAGGGCAATCACTTCTTCTACCTTGTCAGCATCAAGAGCAGCTGTCTCAATCTTTGTACTTGTTTTACCTTCTAGCTTCGCTTTCAAGTCATCACATTTTGATTTGGTACGGCTAGCGATCATAATTTCTGTAAATGTTTCGCTATCTTGGCAAATCTTTGAAATAGCAACTTGGGCAACGCCCCCACATCCAATAACTAGTAAACGACTCATTTTTTTCCTTCCTCTTCTTCTAAAATGTCCTCAACATACTTGGGCAACATAAAGGCTCCCACGTGTAAGTTTGCAGTGTAGTATTCTGTGAAAAGCTGGCGTTTTTTCCAGCCTTCCTTGTCAAAATCTTTGACAGGGTGGTATTTTTTCGATGCAAATCCAAACAACCAATAGCCAGCTGGACTGGTTGGGATATGGGCCTGATAGACCCGACTGATTGGAAAGGCTTGATTGACCTTGCGGTGCATGCTTCGGCAAGCTGACTCATCCTCGTCAAAGAAGGGACTCCCATGCTGGTAAATCATGATTCCGTCTTCTTTAAGAGCACGATAACTGTTTCCGTAAAATTCCTTGGTAAAGAGCCCTTCCGTATGTCCAAATGGATCTGTCGCATCGTTGATAATGATATCGTAATCATCTTCGCAGTTTCGCAAAAAGCGTAGCCCATTTTGATAGTAAATGGTGACACGAGGATCATCTAGCCCTGCAGCAAAGTCTGGAAAATACTCACGACAAACCTCTACCAACATTTCATCAGGTTCTACAATATCGATTTGTTCCAGCTCAGGATAGAGTGTTAATACTTGGGCAACACCGCCGTCGCCACCCCCAATAACCAAGACTTTCTTGGGATTGGGATGCACAGCCATGGGAACATGAACGGTCATTTCATTGTAGACAAAATCATCAGCATCTGAGAACAAGACGTGCCCATTTAAAATCAAAATCTTTCCAAAAGCTGGCGTATCCAAGACTTCGATATCCTGCCATTCACTTTTACCAGCGTAGAGTTGCTTGGCTGTTCTCAGGGACAATTTGACATCTGGAGTATGAACTTCAGAAAACCATAAATCCATCTAGTTCTCCTTTCTCTTAATGACGTTGATGTGATTGACCTCTGGATCTTCCGTCCCTTGGAGGGAGCAACCACGTTCCTTGGCAAATTGGATATAGTCTACAATTTCACGTGTAATGCGTTCACCAGGAGCCAAGATAGGGATTCCTGGAGGATAGCACATGACAAATTCTCCACAGACCTGTCCAACAGATTCGTCTAAAGACAAACTTCTTCTCTCTGAATAGAAGGCTTCCTGAGGAGATAACACCAACTCGGGCTGGATATATTCTCCTGCTATCAAGTCCTTCCCATCTCGTGAATAGAGTCTCTTGATATCAGCCAGAGCACCAACCAAACGCTCGATGTCTTGGATGCGGTCACCAATCGAAATATAGGCCAAGATATTGCCAATATCACCAAACTCAATCTGAATGTCGTATTCATCGCGCAGGAGGTCATAAACCTCGATACCTGTTAAGCCAATACCCTGAGTGTAAACTGACAGCTTGGTCACATCAAAGTCACATACCGACACACCATCTATTAACTCTTTTGAGTAGGCATAGTAGCCACCAATTGCATTGATTTCACGGCGAGCATACTCAGACAGTTCAATGACCTTCTCAAAAGACTCTTTACCTCGAAGAGCCAAGTTGCGACGCGAAATATCCAAGCTAGCCATCAACAAGTAAGAGGCGGATGTTGACTGGGTAAGATTGATAATCTGACGAACGTATTCAGGATTCATCTGCTCCCCGATTAAAAGAAGCGAACTTTGGGTCAAACTCCCACCAGACTTATGCATGGAAACTGCTGCCATATCAGCACCTGCATCCATAGCAGAAATTGGAAGTTTATCTGTAAAATGCAAATGCGCTCCGTGGGCTTCATCTACTAAAACCATCATGCCAGCTTCATGAGCCATTTTTGTCAATCCCTTTAGGTCTGAACAGATTCCGTAGTAAGTAGGATTGTTAATCAAAATGGCCTTGGCATCTGGATGGTCCTTTATGGCCTGGGCTACTCGGTCGTTTTCAAGACCTAAAGCGATACCAATCTTAGGATCCACACTCATCTCGATATAGATGGGAATAGCACCACATAGAACCAGCGCATTGATAGCAGATTTATGGACATTTCGTGGCAGAATAATCTTATCTCCTGCCTTGCAGGTTGACAGAATCATAGTCTGCACCGATGAGGTTGTTCCTCCAATCATGAGAAAAGCATGGCTAGCTCCAAAAGCATCTGCAGCCAATTCCTCCGCATCTCGAATAATCGAAATGGGGTGACCAAGATTATCCAAGGGTTTCATCGAATTGACATCAATGCCAACACATTTTTCACCTAACAGTTCGACAAGTTCTGGATTTCCCCGTCCACGCTTGTGACCTGGAACATCAAAGGGAACAATCCGTTTCTTGCGTAACTTCACCAAGGCCTCATAAATTGGGGCTTGGTTTTGATCTAACTCTTTCAAGACATACTCCTTTACCGTATTTTTAGCGCTTCAAGAAGACGAAGGCGACTAAAGGTTGACTCATGAAAAAAGAGCAGGTTTTCACCTGCTCTGCAATCTTCTGACGTTTTTATGTTTGTTTCTGTTGAGTATGTCTGTTCCCGATGTTTCCTAACTCTCTAGTAGCAAATATTACGTACTTTATTGATCGTTTCACAAGATGACGTGTGCTTTCACCACACTAAAAATTTATGAATTAGGACAAGTGTCCTAACATCAACTTATAAAAGTAGGCTTTTAACCCTATCAATAATGTGGTTTTTCAACCACGCTTCGGCATTCAACCCTGCCTGTCCGTAGGCATTTTTTACTCGGGTTTATATTTGCTAGAAAACATCATCTCATTTTCTAAGCTTTATTACTATAACATACTTCTAACACTCTGTAAAGTACTTTTTTGAAAAAATATCTATTTTTGTTCGGAAAAATAATATTTTATATAGATTTGTATAAGTTGTATAATGTGAAAGCGGATATTAAAAGAACTAGAAGGATCTAGTTCTCAGATTTTGTATTTAACGAATACTATGCTTATTCATCTTTTGTTCAAAGATAGTCGTGATAATCTGACGCAATTCTTCGCGTTCTTTTCCTGAAATCTCACCACTTGTTTGAGCTACAGCGTAGAGTTCAGGGTGTTCAATTGAAATGCGTTTAATCGTACGTGTTGTAGCATGTTTTCTGACGAAAAACGGAATGCGCTTAATCAAGTCTTGTGGTACTAGCGCAAGAATCTTCTCAGCAGTTTCCTTGTCACTAATCTTAGACGTCGTCAGCCCCTTCTTAATCATTTCCTGTTCTTTTTCTGTAAAATCTTTTAATTCCATTCGATTAGTCCTCCTATTTTCTTTAAGTTAAATTATATACCAATTGTAGCAAGACGACAAATAGTCTGTTTGTAAAATGCTCTCTATACTACAATTTTCCTGTCACTCTTAATTGCTCTTTAATGAAAAATCACAAATCCTTTTGGAGAGATGACAAGCTGATTCTCTAATTCTTGGTAATTGCTTGCTAGTGCTACTGCTTCCTTTTCTACAAGATAATCATCTTTTGATTGGTTAAATATTGCTTTAAGGACCCGGCCTTCGTATGTCCATTCCAGAGCTACTATATCTTGTTTGATTTCTTTTAGGCTATACTTGCCGTGCTGAATGGTTGATGACGCTTGTTTTCTAATATTAATCAGCTGCTTCATGAAATTCAGCATATCATTGTCACTTGATACACGTTCCCAAGGCATACAACGACGACAATCTGGGTCTGGACCGCCGGTTAAGGAAAGCTCGGTTCCGTAATAGATGCAGGGTGTTCCTTTTTGTAAAAAGAGAAAGGCTAGGGCTGATTTAACCAGTTGCACATCCTCATTGGCCGTCCACAAGATTCGTTCTGTATCATGCGAATCCAAGAGATTAAACATAACCTCTGAAATCTGCTGCTTGTAATACATAGACTGACCATTGATTTCATCGATGAATTGGTCTGTCTTCTTAATTCCTCGTAAGAAATAGTCCTTGATACTATCAGATAAAGGATAATTCATGACCGCATGGAACTCATCTCCATTTAGCCAAGGCTGAGACGTATGCCAGACTTCTCCAAGGATATAAAGATCAGGTTTTTTAGCTAAAACTGCCTTGCGAAAATCCTTCCAAAACTGATGGTCAATCTCATTAGCCACATCCAAACGCCAAGCATCAATATCAAACTCTTCAATCCAATAAGTCGCAACCTTTAAAAGATAATCCTTGACCTCTGGATTGGCTGTATTTAGCTTAGGCATATAGTCCTCGAAACCAAAAGCATGATAGGGTAAGTCTCTCTTATTAGCAAGCTTATCAGTCGTCACTGGGAATTGTTGGATATGGAACCAATCTTTATAAGCAGATTGCTCACCATTTTTGACAACATCTTGCCATTGAGGAGATTGCGAACCAATATGATTAAATACAGCATCCAGCATGACTTTCATGCCACGCTGATGAGCTTGCTCGACCAGCTCCCGAAAGGTCTCCTTGTCTCCAAAATGACGGTCAATTTCAAAGTAATCTGTCGTATTGTACTTATGATTGCTCGTAGATTCAAAGATGGGACAGAGATAAAGTCCAGTAATGCCCAAGTCTTGCAAATAATCCAGATGGTCAATAATCCCCTGTAAATCACCACCAAAGAAATCATCACTCTTAGGTGTGATAGATGAATCCCAGTCTAAAGCCCCCTCTGGGTTTAATTGAGCATTTCCATTAGCAAATCTCTCAGGAAATATCTGATACCATACCGTATTTGAAACCCAGTCAGGAACCTGGCAGGCATCAATCTCATGAAGATAAGGCAACTTAAATCCGTTTCCAATAGCATGAAGATTTTCTAGAGAATTTTCCACACACCCTTTATCGCCATACAAAATACTTTGACCTTCTGTATCCTTGAGTTCAAAGAGATACTGGATACGTGCAAAATCAACTGAGACTTCAACCTGCCAATAATCAAAGATGGCGTCAGAAGTCAGCTTGGACATTTCCTTTGTATCCTGATAAAACTCCTCCATAAAGATAAAAGGGTCACCATAATGCAAGTTGATGCTTTCAATATCCCCTTTCTTAGTTCGAATCCGAATATGAAGTTTCTTATCCTTATAAAGATAGGCATACTCCGACTCAGGCCTATGGTAAATAGCGCTTAATTCCATAAATTTGTCTCCTGATTTACTTGGTTGCATTTACAACGCAAACGTTTTCATAATTGTGATTCTAGTATACTACTTTCGTATTTTATTTTCAAGGCTTGTCCGTAGATTCTAGTGGTTTGGTTCTATAAATAAAAAAGCAGCCAGTCTTACAACTTGCTACTTTTCAAATGATGATTTACAAATGTCTTTCCAGCCACTCAATTTTTTTAAAATCCTTATTGTTATTGTGCTCATTTCGATAAGAATCTTGGGAAGAAGCCTTGTAAATACTTAAAAACTGTTCCAAACTTGGAACGCGAAAAGTGATGTTTTCGAGATGAATCAGCTCTATATCCGATTCCGAAACTCCTGCAAAATCAGGTAAAGAATCGATACTTCCGAATTCAACACTCAGACCATCTTTTTGGAATTCATGCTCATGAATATCTATTAAGGCATAGCCTAAGTGTTTCATCACTTTCATTATCTTGTCCCACTCATAAATTCTGAGATGATCAGGTGCTTCCCACCCTCTAGGATCACCAGGCACATGAATGTCAATGTCAGACGGCCTCCATTCTTCATTTGAACGGTATTCAAAACCCAAGGACCCCATGAGAGTCGGTGTGATTCCGATTTGGTTTAAATGAGAACAAATTGTTCGAAATTCATCAAATAGAGAATTCATTCCTCCTCCAATCGTTGATATAGAACTTAATTTCGTTGTGAATAATAAACTAATTTTTACCTTCTACTCTTTCGGTTTTGAAAATACTTCTACTCGCTGAGCTAGGACTTTGATTTCTACAGGTAGGTTATCCGATTTATCACCGTCAACATCTGACTCCAATTCACTATCTGAAGAGATCTTAATATTACGCGCTCTGATATACTCAATATTATCATTGCCGACAACATCTCCTTTTAGTAAATCAGGAATAACGGATAATTTAGAAAATATTGAAGCATCTTTTAGAATCAAAATATTGGCATAGCCATCTTTGTCTTCTTCAAAGATTTTCTTATCAGCGAAGTAATTTGTCAAGAGAACCAAAACATGACTAGCTTCACCTACATAATTTCCATTTTCTGTCTCGACATTAATATTAAAGACCTGATCCGTCATGACGGACTTCATGGTATTTACAGCATAGGCTAAAATACCGAATTTTGTCTTGTCCTCGATTTCAACATTGTGAATCGCCTCAGGTAGAGAACCGATACTAAAGATATAACCAAAATAGTTGTCATTTGCTTTACCGATATCAATCTTATTGGTTAAATCAAAATCCAGTTCGTCAATTGCTCCATCGATGTCTTGATTGATTTCCAACAGTTTTGTAATGAGGTTACCTGTACCACCTGGGATAATCCCTAACTTAGGAATGTAGTCTCTCTCAGCAATACCCGAAATAACTTCATTGACAGTCCCATCTCCACCAAACACAACCACTGCATCGTACTGCTCACGAGAAGCTTCCTCAGCAAAATGTGTTGCATCAAGCGCTTTTTCAGTAATTTTGGTTTCTACGTGCTCAAAGTATTCTTTTGCTTTATTTTCCAGTTTTTCTTTGTAATCCAAAGCCTTCTCGCCACCAGAGGTAGGGTTGATAATTACCATTGCTTTTTTCATTGATAATACTCCTTAATTTTTAAATAGAAATATTAGCGTAGCTACATTTATCATTACATATAATGCTATTATATAATGAAAACTCAGAAAAGAGAAATCTGACGTACTGGAGATTAATATAATTTTATTCTATTTTCCCATCACCTTTAAGGATTCATCCAAATCAGAATAAGTTTTATCCTTTATCCAATAAGGAATACCATAAGCTGCCTCTGTCACCAAGTGAGATGGCGTTTCTACTTACAATACTCTTTTATTTTATCAGCATATTCGGTCAAAAGATTCTTTGAATAAATTTTTTCATTTTTTGAATTTCTAACTTCTTTCCAAAGAATAGAAGCTACTTTTAGTTTATTCGAGTAGTTGCGACTATTTTCGTCTGCACAGAAATCCTTTAAAAATTGATTCCATTGACAAACCGAATGATCATACTTGGCATAATCTGAATTTCCATAATAAACTTTTAGCATATCTTGGATTGTAAAACTCAAATCATTTTCTCTTTTTACTTTTCTCCAAGCTGTAGCCATATCAGCAGTAAATTTAAATGGCGAAACCTCTGTTAAAGTTGAGAAATATTCTCTAAAGTTTGCATTAAAGGAGAATCCACATTCAAGTAAGGGCGTATCTAAAGTAACGACTTCTACTCGTTTCTTTTTCCTTTTTATTGATGATTTTTTAATCAAATTACCCTTAAAGTACTGCTCAATAATATCATTGAGTTCCTGTTTTGTACCTCTATATTCAAGTCCTAATGACCTGCATATCTGTGAAAGTTCATCACGATACCAGTAATATTTATTAAATTCATCAAAGGATGAGATTTTTTCAAACATAGGTCTGCTTTCTATCAATATTTCACCTCCTTAAAACAGTTTAGGTTTTCATTTCTAAATAATGGAGTTTTAGTTTCTTTATTTTGAGGATTAACAATGTTTCACTAACAAACTCACACACTCAGCGGTTCGGACTTATCGTATCATCTGTAAAAAAGCAGTCTTTCCTAAATAAAGGAAAGTCCTTCGTTTTGATATTGTTCCATTTGTAAACAGAACCTACAATGACTCCAACAATTGCTCCTAGCATCCGTTTCCTCCTTATGGCATATCAGATTCGTTACACATTTCTAATGAATCACTCTTTAAAAATGGCACCACCAAATCAATCCACTCATAAGGCAGGTAAGCTGATAAATAGCCGTGGTTATAGCCCTTTGCTTCATACAAAATTGTATTTGAATGTAGCTGATGAAATAATTTCGCTGATTCTTTCACACAGTTCAATTCTTTTTCACCATAGATATACAGAACCTGAGCCTTGCTAGCAGAAATCATATCTTTCAGCTTGTAACATCCCATATAGTTTTTGTAAATGGTCACCAATGTTTTGATAGGCGTCCTTGGCAAATCCTCCAAATAATAAGCTTTTATTTCCTCTGGATAAGCGAGTTTAGGATAGAGTTTGTTCATCATGCTTAACTGAAGTTTGCAAGAGAATTTATTGAACATCAGTTTACCAAATAGAGACACTAGAAAAATGCTGATTTTAGCTAACCTTGGTTGAGGAATACAGAGGCTTCCGTCTATGATGGCCTTCTCAGCAATTTCACTATCTAAAGATAAAAGCTCCATGGCAATTTGACCACCAAGTGAAACACCACCGATTGCAAACAATTTCCCACCACAGTTTGCTTTGATATAGTCTAGAATCTCCAAAGCAGAATCTTCAGTAGAAACATAATCAAGTTGATATTCCTCGCCGTGGCCATTCAAAGTTGGTAGAATAATACGGTATTCTTTTGACAAGATTCGTGCTTGACGAAGATAATTCCACCAAGAACTGCCACCACCATGTATCAGTATAATAGGAGGCAAATTCTTATCACCAAATTCATGGAATTTCATGTTTAAACTCCTTACTGTAGGACTTTCACTAGATAAATTCTTGTTAAATCAGTTTGAACAAGCAGTGATGCCTCATCAAATAGAAAAGTCTCTAACATTGATTATCTAGAATGACCACACGTTACTTTCAATAATGGATATCCTGATCTAAATTTTAAAATATTGTTTCCTTACTAATTCTATTACTCGCCAATATAGTATAAATTAAATAACCAATAAAAATGATAATAAAAATAAGATTAATTTTTAACACAAAATAGAGATTTAACAAATTTGCGAACGCATGAAATAATATACAGTATCCCACAGATTTCGTTTGACGGTAAAGAAGCCCTAAAACAAAACTTAAAAATAATGTATATATAAAAAATAAAATAAAAGGAAATCCTTGATGACTTTCTCCAACTATAAACCATAAAGGCAGATGCCATATTCCCCAAATTGATCCTACAATCAAATTAGATTGCCAATAAGTATATTTTTTATCAAGTAACGGTTGTAATATTCCTCTCCATCCTAATTCTTCATGTCCACCACCAAAAAAAATTAGTTGTATAAAGAATAATGGCATCAGATAAATTGATACTCCATTTAATTCTAAGGAAGATACAGAAAATAGTATCAAAATTGCTAACAAATGAATAATGAAATAAATACTACTATTTCCTTTCTTACTAAATAGAAAATGTTGAAATTTTATATTATTCCTTTTCAAATAAAAGCCACTTGCAATAGCTGGACCAAGTGCACCTACTATATGTAACATTCTCCCTATAAATGTTTCTAATCCCAAAATATGAGATTGAGTAAATATGGCAAGAAGCCCCCAAGCTATATAAGTAATTCCAAATGTAAAATAAAGATAATTTTTTAAATTCTTTTTGTCAATTTCTGTCATTTTATCGCCCTTATCTTGATTATTTTATGAATAATATTTTTACTGCTTCTTAGTTGCTCTCGATTATAACTAACTATATTTTATCACAAAAATGCAAAAAAAGCCTTACAATCAAGGCTTTTCATTATTGATTCATTCCAAGAATTCTAGACTTTTACAAGCAAACTTACACACTCCACGTAGCACGAGTGAACACTAAGTATTCCATGTAGTCTTGTCTGTATATGGAAACATATCTATAAACCTTTTAACGATATCATGAAGTTATCGTTAAAAGGTATTACTTCGGCAAACTGGGATTTATATCATTTATGTTTTCTCATAATCCATATAAAAACCAAAAGTGCAAAAATGGTATAAGCGATAATTGCAAAAATAGATGCTTCTAATCCAAAATCGCCACCTGTAATCCATCTATTTCCTGAAGACAATACGAAATTATAGATAGAATCACCCTCACTTTTTGTTCCGAAATGAATAATATTGCCAACAAAAACCATATTTCAGATACCATGGACAATTGCATTATTCCAAATAATATTGCTCTCAATTGCAATTAGGGAGAATAATATACCAACCAATGTACCAGCAATTATCAACTGAACTATACTAATTAGATCTAAATCACTGCCTACTATATGCAAAATTCCAAATACTATTGATGGTAGAAATATTGCTATCGAGCGGTTCCATCTTTCCTCAAATATGCTTAGAATTACCCCTCTAAAGACACTTTCCTAAACAATGCCCGTAGCTAGTCCGTAAAACAACAAGGAAGATGTTATGATTTCCAATTTATGTTCTCCATTTCCTGCTGTAAAAATCCCTCCCGATAGTATTAAGCAGGCTATAACAAAGCCAGTCATAGTAAATGCAAGTATGAAATATTTAAAATGCAATCTGACTGGTGTTATCCTGTAGATGGATAAACTTCCTCTTAATAGTCTTTTTGTAAGTATCTTCATCCCTAAAAGGAAAACCGATATATACATAAGTGCTGATATAATATTTGCAATCCATACAGGAATACCAATTTTTGCAATAAATGTACCTACTCCTAATGCTATCCCCTGTGATACTGCTAAGCAAGAAATAGCCAAAAAACTTCCTAATATAACTTTCCGAGTTGAATTTTTTTTATCTTCCATAAACCACCACTACAAATTCTAATCTCTCTTTACTTGAAAATAAATCCCATTATATAATCTCATAAACTCTTTAGCAAACTTTGTTACAAGTTCATGATTAAGTGCAGCTGCTGTGGCAGAATGTATACACCCATTTACATTTTGTAACTCAAGCATACTACAATTTTTGGCTGGATGACTTCTCATAAATCATTAACAAGAAGAATCCTAAAATCAAAATCATATGCTTCAATTCCTAGATTTCTTTGATTTTAAGTTTTTTCTAACCTTTCACTTTTGTACTTTTGACATCAATACCACGCACTTAACATGTAATAGTTAGGCTATTTCCAAACATATCCACAACTATTATATTACTTGATGTTTAAGGCTTCTGTAACTATTTTGTCTTATCATCCTTTCTTTTTTAATTAGGCTATTATGATGTTATATCAGCTAAATATTAAAATTTAATAATAGGTCATAATTTCTTGTATTAAATCTTTTTCATTACGATTATCATGTACATAATCCATATACTGAGGTCTTCCTGTTTTTAAATATAATAGCCATCCCTGCAATGATGAAATATAATCATCTTCTAATGTAGATAAGCTTGAATATTTACCTACATACATATTACCTGAACACCATAATTCATGTCTCACTGGATATAAATAAGAACCTTCATCTCTTTCTATTACTTTTGCATATCCATTTTCATCAATTACAAGCTGATTATCTAACCTATCATCTGCATATCTCATAGCCACCTCAATTTCCTGCTTAGTAAACAAATGTATGGGGTTTCCGCATCTAATTGCTCTCACCGAAAAATATGTTTCGTATTCTAGCTCTGCCAAACCATTTTGTTTAAGAATTTCGGAAACTCTTTTTTCAAGATTATATTCTAAATCAATAGCTGCTTTTCTATCATAAAGACAAAAACATTTCTCATCTGAATATGGATTCATTTTTTTAATGTGTCCATCTGTACAAATATAATAATTCATTTCTTCAAATAGTCCTAAAGAAATTTCATTTCCCGAAGGTAAAAATTCAAAGACAAATTTTATAGTCGCGGAATTCGTCAATGGACAAATTTGGAGCATATCGCAAAAGTCCCAATTCATAAAATTTTGTTTTATATAATCTTTGCTTTTTTTACGCTCTGAATATTTTTTCTTTCTATTAGATACATCGTATTCCTTAAACAAATCTTTTTTAAACGGATTTTTATTAAATTCTCCCAAATTTAATATTCTATCTTCTATTTCTTCATCCGGTAAACCCTTAAACTCATCATTACTCTTTATAAACTGATATAATTTTGAATAAAGATTTAACAGCCATTCGATATAATTTCTAAATTCACTAGCACTGCAATCACCATGTCTTCCATCATATGTTCCATTTATTCCA
>ERZ1699233.62-NODE-62-length-13489-cov-4.089882_pt1 | contig 13489 bp, 10 predicted proteins | sample MGYA00581539_ERZ1699233 | MGnify/ENA primary metagenome ERZ1699233 (study PRJEB42319, sample SAMD00040316) | human oral metagenome | material: saliva | host: Homo sapiens | study: EMG produced TPA metagenomics assembly of PRJDB4115 data set (Metgenomic analysis of... | reverse complement strand
GGTTGGATGTGCCCTTCATGGCTCGTGTGAGCGGCAGTGCGATCCCGAGGTCGAGGGCGTGGCGGGTTTCGACGATCGAGTGCAGGGACTGCACGCCGTTGATGTCGTCGAGGGCCGCGCGCAGCACGAGGGTTTCGACCATGGGCTGCAGCGACATGTCTCCGACGTAGGAGCCCGATCCCTGGCGGACTGTGACGATGTCGAGGGCCTGGAGTTTGCGCAGTGCCTCACGAACCGAAGAGCGCGAGACTCCGAGGTCGGCGCACAGCGCGGATTCGGTGGGCAGGTGGTCCCCGGGGCGCAGCCCGTGGCGCAGGATGTAGGACTTGATCGCGTCCATCGTGACGGAGGATCGCGTATCAATGTGTGCTGGTGCCGCCCGGTTTGCGTCGGTGGATCCGGGTACTTGTGCTGTAATCTCTTGCACAGATTTGTCTGACAACATAAGCTAAGTATAGCGAGCGGAACAAAAAAAGATCCGCACGTTCCATTTCTCGACGATGAGGAGCGAGAACATGCTGGAGGGGTCTGGGTTTTTCGGACCGTTTGTTGTGAGAGGGTTGTTCTGAGTAGTCCCGGCTGCTTGTGGCCGGGCAGAATGGATGAGCATGAGGAAGTTCTCGAAGCACACGCCTGAGCAGATTGTCGTGAAGCTGGAGAAGGCCGAGGCGCTGCGAGGTGAGGGCATGAGTGTGGCCCAGGCCTGCCGCGTGCTGGGTATCAGCGAGGCGACGTTGTGCCGGTGGCGCCAGCGTTATGGGTCGATGAGTCGTCGTGAGGCCAAGGAGCTGCGTGAGTTGCGCGAGCAAAACGCGCGCCTCAAACAGTTGCTGGGCCAAGCCGAGCTAGAGAAGGCAGCGCTGCGAGAGTTGGCAGAGGGAAACTTCTAGGCCCGGTGTGCCGGCATGAAGCTGTGAGCTACCTGGTTGGTCAGGGGTTTTCTCAGCGTCTTGCGCGGGCGCGTTGCTGGGCTGTCCCGGTCAGCGTATTGCCGGGCCCGCGCGGCGGGCGGGGCGAAGACGCTGCGTGATTATGGGCCTGTGCGCCAGTGGATGAACGATTTTGCTGCCGCGCATCGACGGTGGGGCTATAAACGTGCCTGGGCGCGGGCCAAGAGTGAGGGCATTGTTGGAGCCTGTCAATTTTTCTGTGTATGGGGGTTAGAGGTAGGGGGTGATTCGGTCGGGGTAGGCGGTGGTGAGTTGGGCGAGGGCTTGTTTCCAGTTGGTGGTGGTGTGTCCTTGGATGAGGCGGGTGTGTCCTGTTCGTTTGTTGGGGGGTTTGCCAGCGTTTGTGAGGCGTTGGGCGGCTCGTTTGTCTTCGATGTTGCAGATGGCGAGCCATAGGAGTTTGACGGCGGCTTCTTCGCTGGGGAAATGCCCGCGGTTCTTGGTGATTTTACGCAGCTGGTAGTTCAACGATTCGATAGCGTTGGTGGTGTACACGACGCGGCGCAGCATGGGCGGGAACGCCAAGAACGGCGTGAAGCGCTGCCAGGCGCGCTGCCAGGTGGCAACGGTTTGGGGGTAGCGCGCTCCCAGGTCGCTGGCCGCAAAGTCTTCGAGCGCCTCTCGGGCGGTTTTCTCATTGGGTGCGCTGTAGACCCTTTTCAGAGCGGCGGCGACGTTCTTGCGGTCCTTGTAGGACACGAAACGCATGGATGCGCGGATTAAGTGAACGACGCAGGTTTGGACCATGGACTGGGGCCAGGTCGCTTCGATGGCTTCGGGCAGGCCAGTCAACCCGTCGCAGCACACGATCAGGACATCGCGTAGGCCTCGGTTGGCTAGCTCGGCGCATACGTGGGCCCAAAAAGCCCCTCCTTCATCGGCTTGGACCCAGATGCCCAGCACGTGCTTGATGCCCTCCATGTCCACTCCGACCGCCAGGTGAGCGGCCCGGTTTTCCACCCTGTGATCGCGTCGGACTTTGATGCGGATCGCGTCCAGGTAGATCACCGGGTAGAACGCTTCTAGGGGGCGGTGCTGCCACTCCAAGACGGCCTCGCACACCGCGTCAGTGATCGTGGAAATCGTTGCGGCGCTGACCTCCACGCCCAGGGTGGAGGCCAGGTGATGGCGGATATCGCGTACCGTCATCCCCCCGGCATACAAGCTGATAATCATCGCATCCAAGCCATCGAGGCGCCGCTGTCCTTTACGTACCAGGCGCGGGGTGAATGAGCCTGCCCGGTCCCGGGGAACCTCGATCTCGAAGGCTCCCACCTCTGATATCACGGTCTTCTTCGTCGTGCCGTTCCTCGTGTTCGAGCGCGCCTGGGTGCTGGTCTGGCCCTTCTCATACCCCAGGTGCTGGGTCAGCTCCGCGGCCAACCCGCGCTCCAAGGCCTCCTTGAGCAACGCGGGCAACAAGCCCTGGCTGCCCGTCATCTCGATCTCGCCAGCATCAAGACGCTCAAACAACGCATCCAACGCACCAGAGCTGCGAAGCTCCTCCACGGCCTCACGCCCACTAGCGCGAGCCACAACAACATCATCATCATTCATCATGCATCAATCCTTTCAAACAAAAGACGGATACACAGACAATTGAACACGCCCCCGATCCAGGGACATCCTGGCCTACTTCGACCACCCCCACACCAGTAATGGCCCTACCGAAGTCATCAACTGACGCCTCGAACACCTACGCGGCTCCGCCCCAGGGCTTGCGAAACCTCACCAACTACATCACCCAAGCACTCCTCGAAACCGCTGGATTGGAACCTCAATAAGACCCCCAATTATGAAGAGCTAGGAAACCTCCAAACTGGCTCTTCATAGTTGAGTGTGGGTGGAAGCGTCTAGGCCTCCTGCGATGAGGAGCATTCGGAGTCTGTAGTTGGTGGGGTTGCGGTAGCCTCTGGCGGTGCGTCTGCCTAGTTCGATGATTCCGTTGATGGCTTCTGTTGGCCCGTTGCTGGCTCCGCCCGTGTCGAAGTAGGCTAAGAAGGCGTCCTTCCACTTGCGCAGGGTCCGGCCCAGGCGAGCGATTTCGGGGATGGGACACGTTGGTAGGCGCTCGATGAGATGAGCGGCCAGGCGTCGGCCTTGGGCGGGTGTGGCTTGATGGAAGACATCGCGCACTTGCTGGGCGCAGTGGTAGGCGACTTCGACACTGATATGCGCCTCATCTGCCGTGAAGGCCTCACGGAGTCGTTCTTGTTGACGCTTCGTGAGCCGATCACGCGAGGCGCGCAAAAGATTGCGGATCTGATAGAGGGGATCGCCCTTGCGCCCGCGGTGACCGGTCGTGTCTTGCTGGACGCGGCGGCGTACCTCATCAAGGGCATCGCCGGCGAGCTTGACGATATGGAAGGCATCGAGGACGCTGGTTGCGTCTTGGAGCTGGTCGTCGATGGCGTTCTTGTATCCTTGGAAGGGATCCAGCGTCGCGATCTGGATACCGGAGCGAAACTGTTCGCCGCGCTCTTCTAGCCAGTTCTTGTACACAGTGCCAGACCTTCCTGGGACCAGGTCCAACAACCTTGCCGTGGGATGATCCTCCCCGCGAGTGGTCCACGATGCCGGTGAGCTCACGGGGCCCTCGTCGGCGTCGGTCCTGGTGATGCCATACGTGCTCGTCAACCCCCAGCACCTGAACCCCTGCGAAGCGGGCGGGGTCATCAGATGCGGCTTGCAGACACGGCTTGATATGGGACCACACGGTATTCCACGTGGTTCCTAACTGTCGGGCCAGCCCCAAGATAGTGGCTCCCTCGAAGCGCAACTGTCGGATCGCCCAGCGGATCGCCCGCACACCCAGACGCGCCCGAGGTGCGCACATTGAGTGGTTCTGCTCGCTAAAGGTCGCGATCTGGCAGGTGGTTTCGCGGCATATCCATCGGCGCTTAAACCATCGGATCCGCACTGGAACCCCGGCCCAGGGCGCGTCGATCACCTCCACCACCACGCGCCCGTGGCCTTGTGCGATCACCCCACAACCCGGGCAGCCAGCGCGGCGATCACAGGACTCTATGTCGAGCATCAGACCGTACTCACGCCGAGCGGCAGCAACCAGATGGAAGCCCTCCAAACCGACGAGCAGATCACACCGATCACAACGATTAAGCGACACGGAGCAGCAGCAGGTAGGGTGAGACATTGTCGAGGTCCTTTGAAGATCGCGGGGGTTGAAGTCCGCTCATCATCAAGGACCTCGACCTCTACCCGCAACCCCCGCTCAACACCCGGTCACCCACACTCAACTCGGAAGAGCCCTTTTAGGTACTTGCTTTCCTAAAACTGATGTGATACAATGATTCACACCAGAAAAGGAGTAAAAAATATGCGGCAAGGTATTCTTAAATAAAACTATAATCAAATAGTGGGAACAAAGGATTATGATAGCTCCTTTTGTAGGGGCTTAGTTTTTTGTACCCAATTTAAGAATACTTTTGCCTTATCAATTTTGACATATCCCCAAAAACAGCAATCACAAACAGGTGTATGCTGTATATGTGTATGTCCGCAACTTATAATCCCCAGTGGTAAAAGTATTTTACTGCTGGGGATTTTTATGCCCTTTGGGGCTGTAAAGGGAGGACAATCACATGAAAATAATCAATATTGGAATTCTTGCCCATGTAGACGCTGGAAAGACGACCTTGACGGAGAGCCTGCTATATGCCAGCGGAGCCATTTCAGAACCGGGGAGCGTCGAAAAAGGGACAACGAGGACGGACACCATGCTTTTGGAGCGGCAGCGTGGGATTACCATTCAAGCGGCAGTCACTTCCTTTCAGTGGCACAGATGTAAAGTCAACATTGTGGATACGCCCGGCCACATGGATTTTTTGGCGGAGGTGTACCGCTCTTTGGCTGTTTTAGATGGGGCCATCTTGGTGATCTCCGCTAAAGATGGCGTGCAGGCCCAGACCCGTATTCTGTTCCATGCCCTGCGGAAAATGAACATTCCCACCGTTATCTTTATCAACAAGATCGACCAGGCTGGCGTTGATTTGCAGAGCGTGGTTCAGTCTGTTCGGGATAAGCTCTCCGCCGATATTATCATCAAGCAGACGGTGTCGCTGTCCCCGGAAATAGTCCTGGAGGAAAATACCGACATAGAAGCATGGGATGCGGTCATCGAAAATAACGATGAATTATTGGAAAAGTATATCGCAGGAGAACCAATCAGCCGGGAAAAACTTGCGCGGGAGGAACAGCAGCGGGTTCAAGACGCCTCCCTGTTCCCAGTCTATCATGGCAGCGCCAAAAATGGCCTTGGCATTCAACCGTTGATGGATGCGGTGACAGGGCTGTTCCAACCGATTGGGGAACAGGGGAGCGACGCCCTATGCGGCAGCGTTTTCAAGGTGGAGTATACAGATTGTGGCCAGCGGCTCATCTATTTGCGGCTATACAGCGGAACGCTGCGCCTGCGGGATACGGTGGCTCTGGCCGGGAGAGAAAAGCTGAAAATCACAGAGATGCGTATTCCATCCAAAGGGGAAATTGTTCGGACAGACACCGCTTATCCGGGTGAAATTGTTATCCTTCCCAGCGACAGCGTGAGGTTAAACGATGTATTAGGGGACCAAACCCGGCTCCCTCGTAAAAGGTGGCGCGAGGACCCCCTCCCCATGCTGCGGACGACGATTGCGCCGAAAACGGCAGCGCAAAGAGAACGGCTGCTGGACGCTCTTACGCAACTTGCGGATACTGACCCGCTTTTGCGTTGCGAAGTGGATTCCATCACCCATGAGATCATTCTTTCTTTTTTGGGCCGGGTGCAGTTGGAGGTTGTTTCCGCTTTGCTGTCGGAAAAATACAAGCTTGAAACAGTGGTAAAGGAACCCTCCGTCATTTATATGGAGCGGCCGCTCAAAGCAGCCAGCCACACCATCCATATCGAGGTGCCGCCCAACCCGTTTTGGGCATCCATAGGACTGTCTGTTACACCACTCTCGCTTGGCTCCGGTGTACAATACGAGAGCCGGGTTTCGCTGGGATACTTGAACCAGAGTTTTCAAAACGCTGTCAGGGATGGTATCCGTTACGGGCTGGAGCAGGGCTTGTTCGGCTGGAACGTAACGGACTGTAAGATTTGCTTTGAATACGGGCTTTATTACAGTCCGGTCAGCACGCCGGCGGACTTCCGCTCATTGGCCCCGATTGTATTGGAACAGGCATTGAAGGAATCAGGGACGCAACTGCTGGAACCTTATCTCTCCTTCATCCTCTATGCGCCCCAGGAATACCTTTCCAGGGCTTATCATGATGCACCGAAATACTGTGCCACCATCGAAACGGCCCAGGTAAAAAAGGATGAAGTTGTCTTTACTGGCGAGATTCCCGCCCGCTGTATACAGGCATACCGTACTGATCTGGCCTTTTACACCAACGGGCGGAGCGTATGCCTTACAGAGCTGAAAGGATATCAGGCCGCTGTCGGTCAGCCGGTCATCCAGCCCCGCCGTCCAAACAGCCGCCTGGACAAGGTGCGCCATATGTTTCAGAAGGTAATGTAAAGATACATAATCGTCAAGACGGCAACAATCAGAAGTTATGGAGGGTAACAATGGAATATAGTAAGGAAGATTTAATGGCTCTTCGCATTTGAGGGTGTAGGTGTTGTGGGCGGGGTTGGGCGTGTCGTGGCCGGGTAGGGGTCGAGGTCTTCCGATGATGGAGATTGCTACACCGTCCATCTGAAAGACCTCGACATGGCCAATACTATCTTTGATCGCCCTGACCTGAGCGCGTTCACGCGCCTGGATGACCTGGGCCTGGAAGTGACGGGCCAGCGCATGTGGCCAGACCATGCAGTGTTGGCTTGCCGGATTGCTGGTGAGGACCGGTGGTGTCGACGCTGCGGATGCCAGGGCGAGTCGCGTGACACGGTGATCAGGCGCTTGGCGCACGAGCCTTACGGGTGGCGCCCCACGATCTTGCACGTGAGCGTGCGCCGCTACCGGTGCCAGGAGTGCGCCCATGTGTGGCGTCAAGATATGAGCCAAGCGGCCGATCCGCGCGCCAAGCTCTCGCGTGCGGCGGTGCGCTGGGCGCTCACTGGGCTGGTCGTTCATCATTTGACGGTGGCGCGTATCTCCCAGGCCCTCGGTGTGTCCTGGAATACCGCCAACACCGCTGTCCTGGGTGAAGGCCAGCGTCTACTGATCAATGATCCAACTCGGTTCGATGGCGTGCGTGTCATCGGGGTGGATGAACACGTGTGGCGCCACACCCCCTACGGAGACAAATACGTCACCGTTATCTTGGACTTGACACCCATCCGAGAACGCAGCGGCCCCTCCCGACTCTTGGACATGGTCCCGGGTCGCTCCAAGCAGGTCTTCAAAACCTGGCTGGCCTCCCGCCCCGACACGTGGCGAAGCCGCATCGAGATCGTCGCGATGGATGGATTCACCGGGTTCAAAAGCGCAGCCACTGAAGAACTCCCCGGCGCGAGGGCGGTCATGGACCCCTTCCACGTCGTGCACCTGGCTGGCAACGCCTTGGATGAGTGCCGCAGGCGCATTCAGCAAGAACTCCACCATCGGCGCGGGCGTGCCACGGATCCCCTGTACAAGGCCCGCAGGATGTTACACACCCGCTCATGCCTGCTCACGCCACGCCAGCAGCACCAACTACTCAACCTGTTTTCCGGTGAGGAGCACGTCGCGCTCGAGGTCACTTGGAGCGCCTACCAGAACATCATCGACGCCTACCGCGCGCCCGACACGGACGCGGGTAAGGCCCTGATGGAAGCCGAAATCAACACCCTGACCTCCACGCGTGTACCGAGGGGTCTGACCGAGCTCACCACGCTGGGCAGGACACTCAAACGCCGAGCCGGGGACATCCTGGCCTACTTCGACCACCCCCACACCTCCAATGGCCCTACCGAAGCCATCAACGGACGCCTCGAACACCTACGCGGCTCCGCCCTCGGGTTCCGTAACCTCACCCACTACATCACCCGCTGCCTCCTCGAAACCGGCGGATTCAGACCCCAACTACACCCCCAATTATGAAGAGCCCGTTTTCTGTGGCACCGGTGATAGTAGTTCCTAGTTTTGCGGTGCGGCAGATGGTATCGACGATGACATTTCCGTTAGGCTGCACAGTAGGTCCTTAGTTTTGTACGGATGGATTAGATACCTTTTTCCTACAAAGCCAAGGACCCCAATATCTTGTGCCACGCCCGAACCCCCGGCGAACTAATCAATGCACTCTAAAACCGGAAGAGCCCTTTTAGTACTACTGGTGGATTTCGGTTTTGGTGGGGATTAACGCCGCCGGCTTCGGTTTTTCCGTTGAGGAGGTCGTTGACTACTTCCCGATGGTGAAATGGGTCGATGGTGAGGTAGAGAGGAACCAGTCACCTGGAAGAGATCGATCCAGTCGTTGGTGTGCAATCTGGGAGGTAGGGTCGCGGGGTCGATTCCTCGCGAGCGCAACCATGATTGTGTTTCTGAACGTGATGAAAACAACCCTGCCCTTCGGAGAATTTCCCCTATCCCGCGTCCCCGGGCAGTGAAAACGGTGTGCACCATCGCCTGAAAGGCTTTGCGCTGCTCTATCGGAATCTTCGGGTCACCCACCCGGCGGATCACTAAGATCCCCCCGTCAACGTTTGGCTGTGGCCGGAAAGCAGGCCTTGGTACCCGAGAACCCAGGTGAAATGTGAACCATGGGGACCACTGAGCCGTCATCATCGTGCTTGCGCCTACCCCGGCCCGGCGGCGAGCGACTTCCCACTGCATGAGGAGTACAGCGTCAGTCCATGCTGGCGCATGCAGCAACTTTCGAAGAATGGCAGTGGTGAGGTGAAAGGGAATGTTTCCCACAATGACGCAGGGAGTGGCGGGTAACCGGAAGTTAAGGAAATCATCATGGACCACTTCGACCGCCGCCGAGGAGGTTTCTTGTGTGATTTTGGCAGCTAGTTTTGCGTCCACTTCAACTGCCGTTATCGCCCTCCCCAAGTGGGCCATCGGGTGAGTGAGGGCACCGCTTCCTGGTCCGATCTCAATGATGGGGCCGGAGGTTTGTTTCACAAGGTCGATGATGGAGTTGATGATCTTGTGGTTGGTGAGAAAATTTTGGCCATGCTCGTGACGGCCGTGTCCGTATGCAGACATCAGGTGTGCTCCTTGGATTTGAAAGGGAGCCGGGCATGACAAATAGCCGCCCGGCTAAAGGACCGGAGCGGTTTTTAACCTACGGGGTAGGAAACCGCCTTAGCGGTTGGTGCGCAACCGCAAGAAAGCGGTACCTGAAATCAACATGGGTCTAATTATATCCATTAAAGGGTTAAGGGTCAAAATGTGTGTCTGGCTCGGCGTGTCGCGGGGGTTAGATTTGGCCTTTTTGAATGCCGATTGAGTGGGTGTAGTCGGTGTCGATAGCGTTGTCGTAGAGGGCTGGGCGTCCTGTTTCGTGGTCGGCTTGGTTCTCGGTTTGGGTCAGGGTGGATACTTTGGCGAGTTGGCCCTGGCCCCAGTCGGACTGCCTGGCGATTCGTACTGGATCGTCAGGCAGTTCCGTTTTTAAGTAGAGCCACCAATCCAGCATGCGGCGTTGTCGTTCGCCTGATCTGCCGCGGTGGGTTCTGGCGAGCAGTTTGAGCTGGGCGTTGATGCCGCCTTCTAAGCTGTTGGTGGTGGATTTGATCCGCTCGGGCGCAAGGACTCCTGCTGGCGGGTTGAGGTAGACAAACAGCATCTCGGACCGCCAAAGATGGTTGAGGCTGTTGTAGGCCTTGCGCACGTTGTGGTGGGTCCACACGCGGGTCCATGCACCTGTTTTGGGGTCTTTGATCATGGTTTTCTCGTTCATCCATTCCCGGTAGATCGTTGAAAACTCGTGCAGTTGCACACCCCACGCGGCGGCTTCATCCAGTGTGGTGATCCGGGTCAGTTTCAGCGCAAGTCGGTAGATGGTGCGCCCGGCATCGGTGCGTGGGTTGGTGGTGGTGTAGCGGCGGACCACGCGTTGGGCGTGGACGAGGCAGCGTTGAATTTTCGTAGTCGGCCAGCACTTTTTGATTGCGCTGTATGCGCCTTGGCCGCCGTCGATGACGGCGATGAGTGGGGCTTCGATGCGTTCAAGCAGCAGTTGGTAGTCGCGGGTGGTTTCGTGTTTGCACCAGTGCCAGGCGATCACGTGGTCGATGGTCGCCGCGACGATCAGGCAGCCACCGGCGGTGTAGGTGCCATCGAGAAATACCTGGTCGTAGATCCGCTTGTGGTGGCCGGCGGTGGGGTCAGGCACATCAACGAGCCAGCACCACTTGAAGCGCCGCTTCATGGTGGCGCGGCTAACACCGTTTCGTTTGGCTAGGTCGTCGAGTGATATTGCGGTGGTGCAATGCTCGATGAACTGGGTGAACACTGCCGCGTTGGTGATGTCGTTTCGACGTTTGACGCTGGAGGCGCCGCATTGTTTGCAGCGCCATCTGGTGGTGCCTTTGCTGGTGGTGCCGTTGCGTTTCATTTCACCGCCGCAGTGGCAGCGTGGTTGGTTCTTCGACATTGCGACACCACACCACGCCGCGCATAGCACATCACGGCTGCCACACCGAGGATTTCCCGTCGGGGGCTAGATATATGCTTCCGGAGCATATACTTTCCGGAAACCTACAGGTCAATCCGTGAAAATCCGCGATTCCGGACACACATTTTGACCCTTAACCCTGGGTATCGCCACCGGCCCTTGGACACCAGGGTCGGCACCATTGACGTGGCGATCCCCAAGCTACGCTCAGGCACCTACTTTCCAGAGTGGTTGCTTCAACGCCGCAAACGCTCCGAAAACGCCTTGATCACAGTGGTCGCTGACTGCTACCTAGCAGGAGTGTCTACACGCCGCATGGACAAGCTCGTCAAAACCCTAGGGATCACAGGACTGTCCAAGTCCCAGGTCTCACGCATGGCAGCCGACCTGGACGAGCACGTGGATCAGTTCCGCAACCGGCCCCTCCACGATGCCGGGCCTTTCACGTTCGTCGCCGCTGATGCGCTCACCATGAAAGTGCGCGAAGGAGGACGCGTCGTCTCGTGCGCGGTTCTGGTTGCCACCGGAGTCAACAATGACGGACACCGCGAAGTACTGGGGGTGCGCGTATCCACCAGCGAGACCGCTCCAGCCTGGAAGGAGTTCTTCTCTGACCTGGTCGCCCGAGGCCTCACCGGCGTGCGCCTGGTCACCAGTGACGCCCATCTGGGCCTGGTTGAAGCCATCGCCGCCAACCTGCCCGGAGCCACTTGGCAACGATGCCGCACCCACTACGCCGCGAATCTCATGTCGGTCACCCCCAAAGCACTATGGCCCGCCGTCAAAGCGATGCTGCACTCGGTGTACGACCAACCCGACGCCGCCTCAGTCAACGCACAATACGACCGGCTCTTGGACTACGTCCACGACAAGCTCCCCGCCGTGTGTGACCACCTCGATCAAGCCAGGGCAGACGTCCTCGCGTTCGCCTCCTTCCCAACCGGGGTATGGACCCAGATCTGGTCCAACAACCCCAATGAACGCCTCAACCGCGAAATCCGCCGACGCACCGACACCGTGGGAATCTTCCCCAACCGCCACGCAATCATCCGCCTGGTCGGAGCCGTCCTCGCCGAACAAAACGACGAATGGGCCGAAGGCCGACGCTACCTCAGCCTCGACATCCTCACCAAATCACGACTCACACCACAACCCACCCAACAGGAGGAACCCCCACTCCAACTCAGCGCATAACCCACCCCGAAGGACACAAAACGATTACACCACTCCACAGGACTTGACCAATGGCCAGAGAGGATTGCCCTTACCGATGCTCGATTCTTGACAGGCAAACTCAAGCCTCGTTAATATTACATATTACATGGTTTGCCAGACCGAATTAACAAAGGAGGGGTGTCGTGGTTGGTCTTTTCCGCACGTGGATGAGCGCCTAGAAAGCGGCGCTGTTGTGGCGTCGCGCTGTTTTTCTGCACGCCATTTCACGATTGGACATAACCATGATATTTGAAACCTCTCGGGGCAGGTCTGTTCTGCTGTGCCATTCATGGCAATTCAAGCTTTGTTTCGTATGGGGCGGGGAGCACGTTTCGACATTGACGAGTTCGATTCTCCAAATGGGTCTTATTTGGCATCTCGCCCTCACGACAGGGTCGTCTTCTCTCCTCTCCTTAGCATCGCTGGCAGGCTTTCTGCCGATTGCTTTGTTCGGAATCCTTGCGGGCGCCGTTGTCGACAGACTGCCTTTGAAACGTGTCCTCATCGGCGCCGACCTCTTCATTGCCGCGGTGGGTGCCGCCTTGGCGATTGCCTCGTTGGCCGGCAGCTTACCTGCATGGCTAATTCTCATCGCCCTGTTTCTCCGTGCAGTTGGTACTTCGTTCTACACGCCAGCCTCCCAATCTCTCACGCCCCATCTCGCCCCGCCAGAGCATCTCGTTCGCCTATCGGGGGTGACTCAGGCGATTCAGTCCGGCGGATACATTCTTGGCGCCGCGCTTGCAGCAGTGATTTATCCCGTGGCGGGCATTACCGCTATGATTGTCCTCGACGTGCTGGGAGCGCTTTTCGCTTCTTTAGCCGTCCTCGCCGCACAGATAGACGCAGGGGGCCTCGATGAAGCCGACCGCAGCTTGTCCTTTTCCAATAAGGTTCGAGAGCTCTTCTCTGAGATTTCGGACGGCTACAAGCTGATTAGGGAGTACAGGGGGCTGTTCGCCCTTCTTTGGTGCGGGTTCGTCTTCGCTTTCGCGTTCTCTCCGCTCGCGGCATTGTTCCCAATAATGACCTTGGGGCATTTTGGCGGTAGCACGGGGGATGCCGCTTTGGTGGAAATCCTTTTTTCTGCAGGCATGCTGGCTGGGTCCGGCATTTTGGCGGCCACGGGAGGGTTCCGCAATAGGTCGTTCACCATGGTCGCCGCGATTGCCGGCTTCGGCATTGCCGCAATCGTATCCGGATCGCTCGGCCCGTCATTGTTCGCTGCTTTCCTGCCGGTGAGCTTTCTTATGGGCGCATGCTCCCCGTTGTACGCGGGAACCCAGACTGCCCTTATGCAGGAGCAGATACCTCCTGAGTACCTAGGCCGCGTTTTCGGCCTCTACGGAACCATCATGGCGTGGGCCATGCCCATGGGCCTCGCAGCCCCCTCCGTTTTTGCGGATCTGCTTGGAGCTCCGTTATGGTTCGTCGGCTCTGGAGCGACCATGGTACTGCTTGCGATGGCTATGCTGCTTGCTCCGAGCGTCCGAAACGCGGGGAAAAGAGATACCGGGCAGATTCAATAGCCCAAGTATTCGAAAAAAAGAGGCAGCAGCCATCGGTTCAAGCGTCAGCCTTCAAGCCCTTGCGACGACGAGGTATTGCACCGACATTCCGCATCGCGCTCCTTATTCGTCGCCAACTATCATTTTCGGATTTGCCGGCTTGCGCAAGGTCAAAACGCTCGCGCCGGCAATTGGGCAAAGGCGAAAAATCGACGTGAGCAATCTTTTTTGGCATGGCTGCGCTTCCAGTAAAACGCTAATACA
>ERZ1699233.60-NODE-60-length-13728-cov-3.387177_pt1 | contig 13728 bp, 8 predicted proteins | sample MGYA00581539_ERZ1699233 | MGnify/ENA primary metagenome ERZ1699233 (study PRJEB42319, sample SAMD00040316) | human oral metagenome | material: saliva | host: Homo sapiens | study: EMG produced TPA metagenomics assembly of PRJDB4115 data set (Metgenomic analysis of... | reverse complement strand
GGTATCATGTTGAACCCAATGCAACAGTCTGAACCATCTAAGATTGCCCTCTTTTCAGGAGCTCAATACTCATGGAAACAGTGGAAATCAGAAGAAGAAGCTAAGAAACTCAATGACATTGCCTTCAACTTTGTTGAAAATGGTCATTTTGAAGATAGCAAGGTGTCAGCAGCCTTCCGCGAACTCGGTAAGCATATGATCAACCAAAACATGGATGGTCGTGTCGTTAAACTAGAAGAATCAGTTGAATTGGCTCCGAAATTAACAGACTTCATGACTAAGCTCAAAGCGGGTCAGGATGTAACTGCAGAACGTGCAACTTTGCGTGCAGAATTTGCCAAGATTAAAGAAGCGGCTGAACTTTATAAAGCATCAGGTGATAAAAAAATGGTTGCACAGATCCACTATTGGTTGGATAATGCAATCGACCAAATGAATGCCCTTGATGCCTTCCTAACAGGAACAGAGGCTATGGCTACAAATGATGCAGCCAAACTTTGGGATAGCTACTATAAAGGTTTGAAATTGTACGAACAGTCTCAAACTTATACCTTCCATTATGTAGACCATCTTGAAAAGGCTGAATTGGGTGTTCAACATATCCGTCCATTTATCCTATCCTTGAAAGAAGTTCTAGCGTCTGAAGTTCAAAAAGTCTTGCATCCAGATCAAATCATCAGCACCTTTATTACCAATCGAACAGGTGTAGAAGGTGGTTTGGCAGAAGTAACGGATGGTGACTTGGCAACTCATGCTTTGATTAAATCACCAAATAGTATCAAGACAGGTGATTATATCGGTATGAAATTTAACAAACCGGTAGATATCCAAACATTGACCTTTGCTATGGGAACTCAGGCAAATCCACGTGATACCTTTAGTAAGGCTGAAGTGCAGTATCAAGATGAAAAAGATAATTGGATAAGTTTGAAAGAACCAACTTATGTTGGTAATGAGTCACTTGTTCAGTTTGAAAATCTTAACATCAAAGCTAAAGCAGTACGTATGATTGCTACAGAAGATCGTGATGACACCTGGTTTGCAGTTCGCGAGATTGCAGTAAATCGTCCAGTAGAGAACGCTCGTAAACAACAAACTGCTACAATTAGCCTCAGCTCAAATCTAGTTTATAAATTGAGAACATCAGCAAGTCAAATTACTGATGGTAAAGATAATACAGAAGCTATGATGGCAAATGCTGACGGCAGCAATACGACTCCAGTAGATGCCTGGGCACAACTTGACCTAGGTGAAGTCAAGTCAGTCACTAAAGTTCGTCTTCGTCAAGGAACTGGCGATAAACTTGCCGCAGGTGTACTTGAGTACTCTACAGATGGATCTGCATGGCAAGAGTTAGATCGCCTATCAGGAGAACAAACTAAGGAAGTGACTAGAGCTATCAATGCTCGTTACATCCGAGTACGCAATACCAAGGCAAGTGACCTTTGGTGGCGTATCCAAGACTTCTCTGTTGAGACACGTTCTGGAAATAGCGACTTAACAGATACCAACGTGGATGCCTTGAAGGAAACACCAGTAGTGGATAGCTTGGGCAGTTATGAACTTCAAATTCCAGCTGGCACTACACTTCCTGCAAATAGCTATCTAGGCATGAAACTTGACCGTATCCATCAAGTCAAAAGCATCAAGCTCCAAGGTCAAACAAATCCAGCACTCAGTCTAGAGTATTCTGCAAATGCTCAAGAATGGACACCAGCTAGCCAGTTGACAGACAGAACTGTCGCAACCCACTTGGTACGTTATGTTCGTCTTGTTAATAAAACAAATCAAGAACAAGACTTGCTATCAACTTCTCTCCTTGTAACGACTAAAGAAGTGCAACCAACCAAACTAGAATCTACAACTATGGGTATTCATCCAACATACGGAAGCAATGATGTTCGTAAGATTAATAACCTCGATCAATTGTTTGATGGTGTGTACAACAACTTCGTTGAGTTTTCAGACTATGCCCATAAAGATGGCCATGTAACCTTAAAACTTGGTAGCGAACGCACTATCAAGAAGATCAGAGCCTACATCCAAGACGGAACTCAAAACTATCTTCGTGATGGTAAAATCCAAGTCAGCAAAGACGGTAAAACTTGGACAGATGTTGTGACAGTGGGAGATGGTGTAGCCAATAGTACACACGATGATTCATTGACAGATGGTTGGACACATGATTCTAAGATGCCAGGAAATCGTTACATCGAGGGTGAATTGACGACACCAGTCAAAGCCAACTATCTTCGTGTCCTCTATACAGCTGACTATGATGCTCGTTTTGTAGGATTTACAGAATTGGTGATCAATGATGGCGAATTTGTCAAACCAATTAATGATCCAACTGTAGAAGGAAACGGTGGCGAAAGCCGAGGGAACTTCTATACTAATCTCGTAGACGGAAAAGTGTTGACTAGCTACAAAGCAGAACAAGATAAGGGAGAAATGGTTTATCACTTATCTGAACCAACTAATGCTAACCATCTTCGTCTCATTTCAAGCCTTCCTGAAGGAGCGAAAGCACGAGTTCAAGCGAGAACACTCAAGGATGGTCAAGAGAGCTGGACAGACCTCGGCGCCATTACATCTAGTCTCCAAACATTTGCTATCCGAAATGGTGGTTCTCTTCTAGATGTTAAACTGGTCTGGGAAGGTGGCAAGGCTGAGTTTTATGAATTGGCGAGCTTCTATCAAGAATTGACAGAAGAACCTGTTCAATCGAGCAAGGGTGAAGAACCAGCACCAGTGCTTGAGGTACCTGAATTTACAGGTGGTGTGAATGCAGTTGAAGCCTTGGTACATGAGCTACCAGCTTATACAGGCCCATTGTCAACCGTAGGTGACCAAGCTGCACCGACAGTAGAGAAACCAGAGTTTCAGGGTGGTGTGAATGCAGTTGAAGCTTTGGTACATGAGCTACCAGCTTATACAGGCCCATTGTCAACCGTAGGTGACCAAGCAGCTCCAACAGTAGAGAAACCAGAGTTCAAGGGTGGAGTCAACTCCGTTATGGCCTTGAAACACGAACTACCAGAGTACACAGGGCCATTGTCAACCGTAGGCGATCAACCAGCTCCGACAGTAGAGAAACCAGAGTTCAAGGGTGGAGTTAACTCCGTTATGGCCTTGAAACATGAGCTACCAGCCTACACAGGTCCATTATCAACCGTAGGTGACCAACCAGCTCCGACAGTAGAAAAACCAGAATTTAAGCTAAGTTCGTTAGAAAAATCTCAGACTCCAGAAGCACCAGTTCAAGTTGCCAAGGAAGACAAGAGATTGCCAGAGACTGGTGAAAAACAGTCAGAAACAGCTATTTTCTTGGCAAGCGTTGGACTAGCCTTATCTGCTATCTTTGTAGCAAAAAGCAAAAAAGATTAGTTGTGTATGACAATTAAACTCTTTCTTAATAGTATTCTAAACCAGTGGAGTGTATAGAACAAAAAACCTGAGAAGTACAATTGACCTTCTCAGGTTTTTATTATCTAATTATTGATTGAATAAAGAAAAGATTGAAAAACCACCCAATTTTTGGGTGGTTAGTAATTTATTGTTGCGCTGGTTGAGGATTTTGGTTAGGCTGCCCTTGATTGGTACTTGGTTGTTGTGTTACCGTATTCTCATTGGTTCCAGCATTGGGAGTAGCTGTATTTGCATTTGGATTTGTGTTTGGTGTCGTTACACTTGACTGAGAGGTTGAAGTCTCTGGAGTCTGGCTCGCAGGAGCAGGTGTAGAACTTTGTTGAGTAGCAGGAGCAGTCCATGTAGGACGAGCTCCATTCTTAAAGACATATTCTCCACTCCTATATAAGCCCTCAGGCATAGTCCAATCTCCTGGGTGGTCATCTTCTGATAGGTAAGTCATCATTGAACGATAGACCGCAGAAGCAACTGTGAACCCACTGCCGATGACTGGAGTAAGACGATTTGAGTAACCTGTCCATACGGCCATCGAATATTTACGAGTATAGCCGACAAACATTTCATCCGGTGCAACAAGTTGACTTGATTTAATATGATTTTCGATTTCTTCATCTGAATAGTTAGAGGTACCTGTCTTACCAGCCTGAGGAAGCCATGAAATATAGGCGTTAAAACCAGTTCCAGAGGTCAAGACTGTTTTCATCATTTCTGTCATCATGTAAGCAGTGGTCTCTTTCATAGCTCGGGTACCAGGGTCAGAAAATTCTTTTTCGCTACCATCACTAAAGACAACTTTATTAATGTACATCGGTTTGTGATAGATACCACCATTGGCAAATGCAGCATAAGCAACAGCCATTTTTTCGCTACTTGCGCCGTATTGCTTATTAGATTCAGTTGTGTTACTTGATATGGCGTTAGAATAATGCATATCTGGATAGTCAATTCCTAAACCATTTAAGAAGGTTTTTGCACGATTTAATCCAACTTTGTTGAGTGTTTCTACAGCAGGAACATTGCGAGATTGCTGTAGTGCATATTGCAGGGTGATATTACCGAAGTATCCTCTATCCCAGTTGTAGACAGGGGTATTTGTTCCAGGATAATTATACGGGATATCGCGTACAATGGTAGCAGTTGAGTCATAGATATCAAATTCCAAAGCAGGAGCATAATCAGTGATGGGTTTCATTGTTGATCCCCAGTCACGATTGGTCTCCACAGCCTGGTTGGTGCCGAATGAAACATTACTTGCTTGATGACGAGCACCAAGTTGTGCAATAACGTTACCATTAGATACATCTACAATAGTCGAAGCTACTTGCATGTCATCATCAGGATAAGTGACATATTGGTCGGTGTTATAAACATCCCAGAGTCGTTGTTGGACATCTTTGTCCACATTTGTATAGACATCCATACCTGTAGTAAGAAGGTTGTAACCAGTTTCTTGTTCAACTTGGTCGATTACTTCTTTAAGGTAGTTGTCCATGTATGCAGGATAGCTGTTACCGGATTTCAGGCTTTGTAGACCATCGGTAACAGGGGTATTAATAGCTTTTTCATACTCTTCTGCACTGATGTATTTCTGCCCTTTCATTTCCGAAAGTACCAAGTTCCGACGCTCTAGAGCAGCTTCTGGATGAGAATAAGGATCATATTGGTTTGGTGCTTGAGGCATTCCGGCTAGGAGTGCTAACTGTGGTAAGCTTAAATCCTTCAAGTCTTTTCCATAGTAATTTTGGGCTGCAGTTTGCATTCCGTAGTTACCGTTAGACATGTAGACTTTGTTGATGTAGTAGGTCAGGATTTCTTGCTTGGTTGCTTTTTGCTCTAGTTGAACGGCTAGCCAAGCTTCTTGAGCTTTACGTGACAAAGTTTGATCGGCAGTTGAAGTAGAAAAATAAGTTAATTTGATCAATTGTTGAGTCAAGGTTGAGGCTCCCTGGAGGCCTCCTCCGCCTTGGAGGTTTCTCAATGCCGCACCCATGATACGAATGGTATCCACACCTCTATGATCAAAGAAACGGTGGTCTTCGATAGACACGATGGCCTTGACCAAATCAGTAGGGATTTCATTTGCTTGAGTGTTTACTCGACGTTCAGATCCAAGGTCAGCGATCAGTTCGTTCTTATTGTCATAAATCTTGCTAGAGGTCGTCGCAACTAATTTACTTTCAGATAAGGTTGGAGCCTTGCTAACAAAGTAGAGGAAGACACCTCCACCTAATAGAAATAATGCGATAAATAATGTAAGGAACGTAATTCCGATATACTTTAAGAATCGCAGAATAGTTTGTTTGTTCATCTTGTTTTACCACCTAGTAAATGTTCTTTGATAATGTCGAGATAGGGAATTTGAGGGAAAGCCCCTTGCTTTACTAAATATCCGTATTCTTGAATATATCCAAGTGGCATAGATTTTTGCCCCTTATCTTGATGATAAAAGCGAATCAAATCAAATGCCGGCAACAAATAAGTTTCCTGTTTAGAAGAAAAATGAAGCAGTACGAAGCAAATACCCTGCTGTTCTAGAACTTGTTCCATATGTTGAATCTGGTGAAGATGGAAGTTCTTCATTGGAATAGCATTCTTTTGTCGCGTTTCCTTGGCTTCAAAGTCAATGTAATGTCCTCTATACACGCCAGAGTAATCTGTTGTGGAAGCTTGTCTAAAATAGGCTTCTACAATTTTGGCTCTACTACGTTGAGGATAGTCTACTCGGACAATTTGAACAGGCGTGGGTTTTTTATGGATAACTGCCATACCATGCGTCAGATAGTAGTCGTTTGTAGCGTTAATCATCTTTTCAAAAGTCATTCCTCGATTTGCGAAATTATTTGGTTGAGAAATGGATGTTTTGTTTTTTTTTGATGAAATTTTATGAGGATAGTTGACCATATTTCTCCTTATTGGTACAATAACATCACTCTATTATACCATAAAAATAGAAAGAAAGGTGTAAAAATGACTACAGCTTTAATTATGGGATATTCTAATTTTGACTTGGGTGTCTTTAACGAAAAAGATATCAGGTTAAAAATTATAAAGAAAGCCATTCGCCGTGATTTAGAAAGTTTGGCAGAAGAAGGGATTAATTGGCTGGTCTTTACAGGGAACTTGGGATTTGAATCTTGGGTGCTGGATGTCGCAAATGAAATGAAAGAAGAATATGATTTCAACCTAGCGACCATTTTTGATTTTGAAACACACGGGGAAAATTGGAATGAAGCGAATCAGCTTAAACTTAGTCAATTTAAGCAGGTAGATTTTGTCAAATATGCCTATCCTAAATATGAACATATGGGGCAACTACGAGACTACCAACGATTTTTACTGGAAAATACTGATTTAGCTTATTTTTTCTATGATCCAGAAAATGAGACAAAATTAAAATTTATGGATACCTTGATGAAAAATCAGGAAGGGTATCGCATAAAAAGGCTAACGTTTGAAGACCTAAATGAGCTAGCAGAAAATTTTTCTGAAAAGTAAGCCTTTGACCTTGATTTTTGTTTGCCTTTTTTTATATAATAATACTATTAGAAACCGAGAATGGAGAGAGAGATGGCAAGTATTATTTTTTCAGCAAAAGATATTTTTGAGCAAGAATTTGGACGTGAAGTCCGTGGATATAGTAAGGTTGAAGTTGATGAATTTTTGGACGATGTCATCAAGGATTACGAAACTTATGCTGCCTTAGTCAAGTCTCTCCGTCAAGAAATTGCAGAGTTGAAGGAAGAATTGTCTCGCAAACCTGAATCTGCAACGGTTCAAGCAGAACCACTTGAAATGACGGCTACAACTTCTATGACGAATTTTGATATTTTGAAACGACTAAATCGTCTTGAGAAAGAAGTATTTGGTAAACAAATTTTGGATAACTCTGATTTATAAGAGCTTATTTGAAAAGTGCAATTTTTGGATAATCGCGTGAGGAGAATTTCTTTTCATGAGGAAAGTCCATGCTAGCACAGGCTGTGATGCCTGTAGTGTTTGTGCTAGGCGAAACCATAAGCCTAGGGACGAGAAATCGTTACGGCAGTTGAAATGGCTAAGTCCTTGGATAGGTCAGAGTAGGCTTGAAAGTGCCACAGTGACGGAGTCTTTCTGGAAACGGAGAGAGTGGAACGCGGTAAACCCCTCAAGCTAGCAACCCAAATTTTGGTCGGGGCATGGAGTACGCGGAAACGAACGTAGTATTCTGACTGCTATCAGCTAGAGCTGTTAGTGGTAGACAGATGATTATCGAAGGAAGTGGTCCTAGTCACTTCTGGAACAAAACATGGCTTATAGAAAATTGCATATAGGTTGGGGCTGAGAAATTTTCTCAACCTCATTTTTTAAAGTGGACATATAGAAAGGTCTTGCAAGACTGTAACATGAAAAAAGAATTTAATTTAATTGCAACTGTGGCAGCAGGTCTTGAAGCTGTTGTGGGACGAGAAGTGCGAGAGTTGGGCTACGATTGTCAGGTTGAAAATGGACGTGTTCGTTTTCAAGGAGACGTGAGAGCTATTATCGAAACTAACCTCTGGCTTCGGGCAGCAGATCGTATCAAAATTATCGTAGGAACGTTCTCAGCTAAGACTTTTGAAGAGCTGTTTCAAGGAGTTTTCGCTCTAGATTGGGAAAATTATTTACCGCTTGGGGCTCGGTTCCCGATTTCGAAAGCCAAATGTGTTAAATCTAAACTACACAATGAACCAAGTGTGCAGGCTATTTCAAAGAAAGCTGTTGTTAAGAAATTGCAGAAACACTACGCCCGTCCAGAAGGTGTTCCTCTCATGGAGAATGGACCAGAGTTCAAGATTGAAGTTTCTATTCTAAAGGATGTGGCAACTGTCATGATTGATACGACCGGATCTAGCCTCTTTAAACGTGGTTATCGTACGGAAAAAGGTGGCGCTCCTATCAAGGAAAATATGGCGGCAGCTATTTTGCAACTTTCTAACTGGTATCCAGACAAGCCCTTGATTGATCCGACCTGTGGTTCGGGGACTTTCTGTATTGAGGCAGTCATGATTGCTCGAAAGATGGCACCAGGACTTCGTCGCTCTTTTGCTTTTGAAGAATGGAACTGGATTAGCGATCGCTTGATTCAAGAAGTGCGCACAGAGGCGGCTAAAAAAGTGGACCGTGAGCTGGAACTGGATATCATGGGCTGTGATATTGATGCTCGCATGGTAGAAATTGCTAAGGCCAATGCCCAGGCAGCTGGTGTTGCAGGAGACATTACTTTTAAGCAGATGCGCGTGCAGGATTTACGTTCTGATAAAATCAATGGCGTGATTATCTCCAATCCGCCTTATGGAGAACGTTTATCAGATGATGCAGGGGTGACCAAGCTCTATGCTGAGATGGGGCAAGTATTTACACCACTGAAAACTTGGAGTAAGTTTATCCTAACTAGTGATGAAGCATTTGAAAGTAAGTATGGTAGTCAGGCGGATAAGAAACGTAAGTTATACAACGGAACCTTGAAAGTGGATCTGTATCAATATTTTGGTCAGCGTGTCAAACGTCAAGAGTTAAAATAGAAAGGGATACTCATGAGTAAGAAAAGACGGAATCGTCATAAAAAAGAAAACCAAGAACCGCGATTTGATTTTGATGAAGCAAAAGAGTTAACAGTTGGTCAAGCTATTCGTAAAAATGAAGAAGTGGAAGCAGGAGTCTTGCCTGAAGATTCCATTTTGGACAAGTATGTCAAGCAACACAAGGATGAAATCGAAGCAGATAAGTTTGCGACTCGCCAATACAAAAAAGAGGAGTTAATCGAAAAAGAAGAGGTAGCTGTTACCTCGACTCTTGATGATTTGCTTCAAGAGATTCGTGAGGCCACAGAAGATGAGTCCTCAGTACCAGAAGATGACTTGAGTCAGTTCGATGATTTAGAATTCACACGCGATTCAGAAGTTATCCCTGTTGAAGAATTTGAGACTGAAGAAGTACAATTGTTTGAAGGGGAAGATGTTTCAACACTTTCTCGAGTTCCGAATAGTGAAGATGAAAAAAGTAAGAAGAAATGGGTGCTTTATGGGATTCTAGTAACCTTAGCGGTTCTTATCCTTGGAACTGCTTATTATGTTTACCGTCAAGTGAATCGCTCAACACAGGAAATCCAAACTTCTCAATCATCGTCTAGTGAGCAGAATATTCAGCCGATTTTAGAAGATTTTAATAGCCAATACGATGCTTTTTATACAGATAGCAATAAAACGGCTTTGAAAAATAGCCAGTTTGATAAGTTGAGCCAACTCAAGACCTTGCTTGATAAGCTAGAAGGTAGCCGTGAACATACCCTTGCAAAATCGAAGTATGATAGTCTAGCAACGCAAATCAAGGCCATTCAAGATGTCAATGCTCAATTTGAGAAACCAGCTATTGTGGATGGGGTTTTGGATACCAATGCCAAAGTCAAATCGGATGCTAAATTTACGGATATTAAAACTGGCAATACTGAGATTGATAAAGTGCTAGATAAGGCTATCAGTCTAGGTAAGAGTCAACAAACAGCTCCTTCAAGTTCTAGCTCAAGTCAAGAAAGTTCAAGTTCATCAACAGAGAGCACTACAGACAACACAAGTCCATCTTCAAGCGTCTCATCAAACAATTCAGTTTCTGCACGTGATGATAGCCATGGCGGTTTATCAAGTTCTGGAGTTGACCTCCAAAGAGCTTCGAGTCGTGTGCCGTTCAATCAATCGGCTGTTGATGATAGCAATAACTCTGCTTGGGATTTCGCGGATGGTGTTTTGGAACAAATTTTAGCTACTTCACGCTCACGTGGTTATATCACTGGTAACCAATACATCCTTGAACGTGTCAATATCGTTAATGGCAATGGTTATTACAACCTCTACAAGCCAGATGGAACCTATCTCTTTACCCTTAACTGTAAGACAGGATACTTTGTTGGAAATGGTTCTGGACATGCGGATGACTTGGACTACTAAGCAGTCGTTACAAAATTCTTTCTTTTCAAAAGTAAAAATGATAAAATAAAACAAATCAAATAAGAGGAGTGTCAAATGACAAAAGCTAACTTTGGTGTCGTAGGTATGGCCGTAATGGGTCGTAACCTTGCCCTTAATATTGAATCTCGTGGTTACACAGTTGCTATCTACAACCGTAGTAAAGAAAAAACTGAAGATGTGATTGCTTGCCATCCTGAAAAGAACTTTGTACCAAGCTATGACGTTGAAAGTTTTGTAAACTCAATCGAAAAACCTCGTCGTATCATGCTGATGGTTCAAGCTGGACCTGGTACAGATGCTACAATTCAAGCCCTTCTTCCACACCTTGATAAAGGTGATATCTTGATTGACGGAGGAAATACTTTCTACAAAGATACAATCCGTCGTAATGAAGAATTGGCAAACTCAGGTATCAACTTTATCGGTACTGGGGTTTCTGGTGGTGAAAAAGGTGCCCTTGAAGGTCCTTCTATCATGCCTGGTGGACAAAAAGAGGCCTACGAATTGGTTGCAGATGTTCTTGAAGAAATCTCAGCTAAAGCACCAGAAGATGGCAAACCATGTGTGACTTACATCGGTCCTGATGGAGCTGGTCACTACGTGAAAATGGTTCACAACGGTATCGAGTACGGTGATATGCAATTGATCGCAGAAAGCTATGACTTGATGCAACACTTGCTAGGTCTTTCTGCAGAAGACATGGCTGAAATCTTTACTGAGTGGAACAAGGGTGAATTGGACAGCTACTTGATCGAAATCACAGCTGATATCTTGAGCCGTAAAGACGATGAAGGTCAAGATGGACCAATCGTAGACTACATTCTTGATGCCGCAGGTAACAAGGGAACTGGTAAATGGACTAGCCAATCATCTCTTGACCTTGGTGTACCATTGTCACTCATCACTGAGTCAGTATTTGCACGTTACATTTCAACTTACAAAGAAGAACGTGTACATGCTAGCAAGGTTCTTCCAAAACCAGCTGCCTTCAAATTTGAAGGAGACAAGGCTGAGTTGATTGAAAAAATCCGTCAAGCCCTTTACTTCTCAAAAATCATTTCATACGCACAAGGTTTTGCTCAATTGCGTGTAGCTTCTAAAGAAAACAACTGGAACTTGCCATTTGCAGACATCGCATCTATCTGGCGTGATGGCTGTATCATCCGTTCTCGTTTCTTGCAAAAGATTACAGATGCTTACAACCGTGATGCAGACCTTGCAAACCTTCTTTTGGATGAATACTTCTTGGATGTTACTGCTAAGTACCAACAAGCAGTGCGTGATATCGTAGCTCTTGCTGTTCAAGCTGGTGTGCCAGTGCCAACTTTCTCAGCAGCTATTACTTACTTTGATAGCTACCGTTCAGCTGACCTTCCAGCTAACTTGATCCAAGCGCAACGTGACTACTTTGGTGCCCACACTTACCAACGTAAAGACAAAGAAGGAACATTCCACTACTCTTGGTATGACGAAAAATAAGTAGGTCTGCCATGGGGAAACGGATTTTATTACTTGAGAAAGAACGAAATCTAGCTCATTTTTTAAGTTTGGAACTCCAAAAAGAGCAATACCGAGTTGATCAGGTTGAGGAGGGGCAAAAAGCCCTCTCCATTGCTCTTCAGACAGACTATGACTTGATTTTATTGAATGCTCATCTGGGGGATATGACGGCTCAGGATTTTGCAGACAAGCTGAGTCGGACTAAGCCAGCCTCAGTCATCATGGTCTTGGACCATCGTGAAGAATTGCAAGATCAGATTGAGACAATCCAACGCTTTGCCGTTTCTTACATCTATAAGCCGGTTATTATTGATAATTTGGTGGCTCGTATTTCAGCGATTTTCCGAGGTCGGGACTTTATCGACCAACATTGTAGTCAGATGAAGGTTCCAACGTCTTATCGCAATCTGCGTATGGATGTAGAACATCATACTGTTTATCGTGGCGAGGAGATGATTGCTTTGACTCGTCGTGAGTATGATCTCTTGGCTACTCTTATGGGGAGCAAGAAAGTTCTGACTCGTGAGCAGTTGTTGGAAAGTGTCTGGAAGTATGAAAGTGCGACCGAAACCAATATCGTGGATGTCTATATCCGTTATCTACGTAGCAAGCTTGATGTAAAAGGTCAAAAAAGCTACATTAAAACCGTTCGTGGTGTTGGTTACACCATGCAAGAATAGAAAAGCAGTTGCAGTTTTGTAACTGCTTTTTTTGAGGGGTTTTCTATATATTGACATGCGGTTTGGTCTTTGCTATAATCAGTTATGGAGGATAGGTCTAATGAAAATAATAAAAAAATTGATGCAAATCGCATTAGCAGTCTTTTTCTTCGGTTTGCTAGCAACAAGTGCAGTATTGGCGGATGATGCTGATTCAGAAGGCTGGCAATTTGTCCAAGAAAATGGTAGAACCTACTACAAGAAGGGGGACCTAAAAGAAACCTACTGGCGAGTGATTGATGGGAAGTACTATTATTTTGATCCTTTATCTGGAGAGATGGTGGTCGGCTGGCAATATATTCCGTTTCCATCTAAAGGTAGTACAATTGGTCCTTATCCTAATGGTATAAGATTAGAAGGTTCCCCAATGCCAGAATGGTACTACTTTGACAAAAATGGAGTGCTACAAGAGTTTGTTGGTTGGGAAGCATTAGAGGTTAAAACTAAAGACAGCGTTGGAAGAAAGTATGGGGAAAAACGTACAAATCCGGAAGATAAAGAAGAGAAGAGTTTTTACACGAACTATTACTTTAATCAAGATCATTCTTTAAAGACAGGTTGGCTTTATGACCAGTCTAATTGGTATTATCTAGCTAAAACGGAAATTAATGGAGAAAACTATATTGGTGGTGAAAGACGTGCAGGTTGGATAAATGATGGTTCAGCTTGGTACTATCTAGATTCAGAAACTGGTATCATGCAAACTGGTTGGAAGGAACTTGGCAATAAGTGGTACTACCTCCGTTCATCAGGAGCAATGGCAACTGGCTGGTATCAGGAAGGTACCACTTGGTATTATTTAGACCAGCCAAATGGCGATATGAAAACAGGTTGGCAAAACCTTGGTAACAAGTGGTACTACCTCCGTTCATCAGGAGCAATGGCAACTGGCTGGTATCAGGAAGGCTCAACTTGGTACTATCTAAATGCAAGTAATGGAGATATGAAGACAGGCTGGTTCCAAGTCAATGGTAAATGGTACTATGCGTATGGTTCAGGTGCTCTAGCTGTTAATACCACAGTAGATGGTTACTACGTAAACTATAATGGTGAGTGGGTTAAGTAACGAGTGCTAATCGTAACTGTAGTTGATACTTAAC
>ERZ1699233.53-NODE-53-length-14155-cov-2.080197_pt1 | contig 14155 bp, 13 predicted proteins | sample MGYA00581539_ERZ1699233 | MGnify/ENA primary metagenome ERZ1699233 (study PRJEB42319, sample SAMD00040316) | human oral metagenome | material: saliva | host: Homo sapiens | study: EMG produced TPA metagenomics assembly of PRJDB4115 data set (Metgenomic analysis of... | reverse complement strand
TAGCAATTTCAGTCATGACTTAGCGTCTTTGGTAATAGTTAAAACCCCAGCCTGAAGTCACTAACCCGCCACCAAAAAAGCTAAACCATAACCGGCTCCTGACTACCTCCTACCTGGCGCATCCGGGGCCGCCTGCTTTTTAGACCGAGGTTTTCGATAGGTTAGTGTCTTCGCCGTGGGTCTTTAACCCGCAGTGAAGACACTAACCTATCGAAAGGGCCGTAACCTATCGAAGAATCCCCCTATCGACAAGCCCCTGCACCCTCACCGCGTAATAACCCGTAACACCCCCTTGCGGTATACCCCCCTAGGGTATACACTTAAGCTATGGAAACCACTAGCAACCAGTGCTGCCACAGCACATCCGCCCAGATCAGCACCGCATCCGGCACACCCGCCGAGAAACCCGCTGAAAAACCCAGCGAGGCGCACACCAGCGCATGCTGCGGCGGCGAGGCGCCTGAAACCCAGTACGGTTACGCCTCTAACAAGGAGGCGCACCTCAAGCGCCTGCGCCGCATCGAAGGGCAGGTCCGTGGCATTGCCCGCATGGTCGACGAAGACAAGTACTGCATCGACATCCTCACCCAGGTTGCCGCGGTCTCCAAGGCGCTCCACGCCGTCTCCCTGAACCTGCTCGAAGAGCACATCGGCCACTGCGTGACCGGAGCCGCCGTCGAATCCGAACGCACCGGCGACCCGACCATCGCAGAGGCCAAGGTCAAAGAGGCAACCGCCGCGATCTCCCGCCTCATGCGCAGCTAAACGCCCCGCTCCTAAACACCGGGCGGACCCAAGTTTTCAACCCATTACCGAAAGGAAATCATCATGAGCACCACCACCGTTAAGGCAACCGGCCTGACCTGCAACCACTGCGCTATGAGCGTCAGCGAAGAGGTCAGCGAAGTTCCCGGCGTGACCGGCGTGACCGTGGACGTCGTCAAGGACGGCGTCTCCACCGTGACCATTGAGCACGAGGGCACCCTCAACACCCAGGCCGTCGCAGACGCTATTGTGGAGGCTGGCTTCACCCCCGCTGTCTAGCGCGGCAGTCGGCTCGGTTAGGAGTCATCATGGCTTATCCTCCGCAGTACATTGCGATGATTGTTGGCGCGGTCCGCACCCTTGTCGGCACCGAAAACATGCACCTGCGCGACGCGATCGCCCGCGTTGCCAGGCAGATGAATCTGGATGCGGCGCTGGTCGATTCGTGGATGAAGCAGAGCCCCGAATATACGGCGCGTGAAGACGCGACCGGCGCCGCGCGACGTAGCGGCACGAGCGCGAATAAGCGTTCCGCCGAGCACGAGCAGGGCGTGAAGGCGCGCGAGAAGGCGAACGCTTCGCCGTTCCCGCGGGCTGCCGTGAAGCGTGCGTACGGTGTGTCTGATCGTGGCGCGAAGGTGACCGGTATTCGCCCGCACACGAGCAGGCCGGATGGTCTGCCCGGCGACCACTGAGCCGCCACAGCCTTACTCCCACCGCCGCGTTTACAGCCTCGCGGTTTTACCCGCAGCTTTCGCCCTCGCGCGCTCGACGCCGCGTCCTGATACTGCACCATACACCGTCCGGGGCGGGGTCCTTCGGGGCCCCTCCCCCGGCTTGGTGTACCTTTTTTCTACCCTCCCGTTTTTGAGTTTTGAGGAAGTATTGTGTCTTCTACACAGCCTTCAACAAGCACCCGCGAGACCTCATCACAGAGTGAGCGTTCTCTTTTTAATCCTGCCGGAACGACCGTAAAATCAACGGAATCCACCCGAATCATCCACGTGGATATTCAGGGTATGACCTGCGCATCCTGCGTGGGTCGTGTGGAGCGTAAGCTCCGCAAAATCCCCGGCGTTGACCCGGCGGTGAACCTGCCGCTGGAGTCGGCACGCGTCATCGTACCCGCGGGTGTGAGCGACGAGCAGATTGTTGAGACCATCAACAATGCCGGCTACACGGCGCACCTTAAGAACGGGCCGCGCGCGGGCGCTGGAACGAACGCGAGCGCATCCGGCGGCGGCGGTCAGCACACCACCCCGAGCATGACTGGCGGCTTCACTGACCGCATTATTTATGCGGCGATTTTGGGTGTGCCGATTTTCTTGATTTCGATGTTCCCGTCGTTCCAGTTCCCGAATTGGGGTTGGGTTGTGGCGGTTCTGACGGCGCCGGTTGCGTTTTGGTGTGCTGCGCCGTTCCACCGGGCGGCGCTTATTAATGCGCGTCATGGCTCGTCCACGATGGATACGCTGGTGTCTCTCGGCGTGGTGTTGGCGTATTTCTATTCGCTGGCGCAGCTGCTCATGAACCCGGCGTTGACGGCGCATGTGCATCATGCGGGCGGTAGTTTCTGGTCGATGTTTACCGGCAACCATGCGCCGCTGTATTTTGATTCGGCGTCCATGGTGACGCTGTTTCTGCTGATTGGTCGCGCGATTGAGCACCGTACTCGCGATCGTTCTTCGGAGGCGCTGCGCACCCTGCTGAGTATGGGTGCGAAGGAGGCGACTCTGCTACGCACGGATAAGCAGGGCGTGACGAAGCAGGTTCAGGTTCCGGTGGAGGACCTCATGCCGGATGACCTGTTCTTGGTGCGCCCGGGTGAGAAGATTGCCACGGACGGCGTGGTGGTTAAGGGTTCGTCGGCGGTGGATGCGTCCCTGCTGACGGGTGAGTCTGTGCCGGTGGAGGTGCATCCGGGCGATACGGTCACGGGTGCGACGGTGAATACGTCTGGTGCGTTGACGGTGCGTGCAACCCGCGTGGGCGCTGAGACGACTCTGGCGAAGATGGGTGAGCTGGTGGCGAGCGCGCAGGAGACGAAGGCTCCGATTGCTCGCCTGGCGGATCGTGTTTCTGCGGTGTTTGTGCCGGTGGTTTTGACGATTTCGGCGCTGACTCTGGTCGGTTGGTGGCTGATTTCCGGTGACGGTGCGACGGCGTTTAATGCGGCGGTGACGGTACTGGTGGTGGCGTGCCCGTGCGCTTTGGGTTTGGCTACTCCGGCGGCGTTGCTGGCGGGTACGGGTCGCGGCTGGCAGTTGGGCATTTTGATTCGTAATGCACAGGTGTTGGAGGCGACGAGCACGGTTGATCGTGTGGTGCTGGATAAGACCGGTACCGTGACGACTGGTGAGATGTCTGTGGCGTTCTACGGCACCTTTGGTGACTATGAGTCGGCGGGTGAATTGTCCGGTATTTCGCCGGATTCTACCGGTTCCAAGAACGAGCGTTCCCTGTCTGTTCTGCGTGATGCCGCCGCCGTGGAGGCGCTGAGTGAGCACCCGATTGCCCGCGCGATTGCCGGTTTTGCCCGTGAGCAGGGCGTGCTGGCGGAGGGTGCTTCCGCACCGAGTGTGAGCGGCTTTGAGGGTGTTCCCGGAGGCGTGCGCGGCGTACTGAGCGGTGCGGGTGAAGGTGCCGAGAGCGGCGCCTCCCGGCTGGTTGTGGTGGGTACTCCCGAGTACCTGCAGGCGGCGGGTGCGCAGCTGAGCGAGGCTCAGTTGGCTCTGCTGGATCAGGCTCGCCGGGCGGGTCTAACGACGGTGGTTGTCGCCCGCGGCGAGGCCCCTGACGAGGCCCCGAATGAGGCCCCGAGCAGCACCTCCGCTCTGCAACCGATCGGCATGATTTCGGTTGCTGACACCCCCAAGCCGGAGGCGGCAGAGACCATGGCGCAGCTGCGTGAGCTCGGCATGGAGCCGATCCTGCTCACCGGTGACGCCCCGCAGGTTGCGCAGGCGGTCGCCTCGCAGGTCGGTATTTCGGCTGAGAACGTGTACGCCGGCGTGACCCCGGAGGGTAAGTCGCAGGTGATTGAGAAGTTGCAGGCTGCCGGTCACCGCGTGGCAATGGTCGGCGATGGCGTGAATGACGCCCCGGCGCTGGCTCTTGCTGAGCTGGGCATTGCGATGGGTTCGGGCACGGACGTTGCCGCGGAGGCAGCCGATATTGTGCTGACCCGTTCGGATGTTGCTTCAGTGGTGACGGCACTGCGTCTCTCCCGCGCTACGCTGCGCACCATTAAGTCGAACCTGTTCTGGGCGTTCGCCTACAATTCGGCGGCTATTCCGGTTGCCGTGGCGGGCCTGCTGAACCCGATGATTGCGGCTGCGGCAATGGCGTTTAGTTCGGTATTTGTGGTGCTGAATTCTATGCGTCTGACGGCGTTTAGGAAGTAGCGGAATACGGCGAGAAATTGCCTGAGCATTAGCTACACAAAAGCCTAAACGAAAAATTCAAAAGCGCATCTCACCGTGCTTTTTGCACGGTAAAAGATATAAAGAAATGCACCGCCCGTGTAAAGGCGGTGCATTTCTTTATATTTAGTTTTCACGGGCGGAGGCTTGAGCGCCTAGCTTGAACACCTAGCTCAACACCCCGCGTCTAAAAACCGGGCAGAACCTTACGCCCAGGTGACCAGGTCCTCGATGGAGCGGCGGCTCTTCGGCGCGATTTCGTGGGCACGGTAACCGAAGGTCACAGCCACGGACACACCGAACTCTTCCGGGTCGAACAGGCCGGCAGATACGAGCATCTCGTTCACTGCTTCGTAGTTCATGCCCTCAATGGGGCAGGAGTCGATGCCGAGCATTGCTGCGCCGGTCATCATGTTGCCCAGGGCGATGTAGGTCTGCTTGGACGCCCAGTCGAAGAGCGCGCGGTCGTCTTCCAGGACCTTCATGTCGTTCTTCTGGAAGCTACCGTAGCGTTCGAGTGCGGCCTCCATCTGCTCCTCGGTGAGGTTGCGGCCTTCGAGGGTGCGGCGCATCCACGGGGTGTCGTAGCGCAGGTCCTTCTTCGCCAGCAGTACGACCAGGTGGCTTGCGTCGTCGAGGGCGCCCGCCATGCCCCAGGCGATCGGCTTGAGCTTTTCGCGCAGTTCGGGGTCCTGGATGACCAGGAACTTCCACGGCTCGGTGCCGACGGAGCTGGGCGACAGGCGCGCAAATTCGAGGATTGCGGCGAAGTCTTCATCGCTGATGCGGCGGTCGGGGTCGTAGGCGCGGGTTGCGCGGCGGCGGGCGAAAATTTCGAGGGCTTCTTCGCGGGTTACGGTCACGGTTTCATCCTTTGCATGAGGGTTTCAATACCCTGTCATGCTACACCTGCGGAGGGTGCGGGCGGTCTAAATGTGAGCCATTACGCCCAGGGCACGTATGCGCGAAGCAATCAGGCTCGAAGGGTTTAGGAAGGGCTTAGGCGCCTGCTTTCATCCACACGTCTGAGCGGGCGCGGCGGCCGAAAATGACCGCGCGGATTCCCTGGAAGTACAGAATATACGCCGCCCACAAGCCGCAATACCCGGCGAGCGCATCCATGGTGCCGTTGCCGACCGCCCAGTGCAGTCCGAGCATGACGGGCACGTACATGACGAGCATGATGAAGCAGCCGATTGCCAGGTATTTCACGTCCTGCGCGCCCATGAGGATGCCGTCCAGGGTGAACACGTAGGCGGCAATGGGCTGGCCGAGGGCGATGATGACGGTGGCGATGGTGAAGAGGAACGCCACCTGCGCATCCTTAGTGAATAGCCAGGAACCGAAGAAGCCGATGAGCGGGCAGATCATGCCGGTGATTACGCCGTAGATGAGGCTCATGCGCAGCAGCCGGTTTTTCAGCTGACGCACCTTCACGCGCTCGGATTCTACGTTAAGGTCGCGTTCGCCGAGTTCCTTGCCGAGTAGCGCCTGGGCGGCGATGGCAAGGGAGTCCAGGGCGTAGAGGAAGAGGTTAAATACGCCCATGCCGAGCTGGTAGGCGGCGGTGTGTTCGGTGCCGAATCGCGCCACGACGAACACGGTCAGCAGGGAGGCGATGCGCATGGACAGGGTGCGCAGCATGAGCCAGGAGCCGAGCGAGAGCACCGAACGCATGCCGGCTACATCGGGCGCCCAGCGGACGGCGTGTTCGCGGGTGCCGCGCATCATGACCGCCCCGAGCGCGGCAGCCATGCCCCACTGGGTGAGGGAGGTGCCGGTCGCCGAACCGGCGACGCCCCAGCCGACCGGGTAGATGAGCAGCCAGTTCAGCGCAATGTTCACGAGCGTGCCGACCGTGGCGACTTTGAGCGGGGTGACGGTGTCTTGCAGCCCGCGGAGCGTGCCGACCTGCGCGAGGATAATCATCATCGGCGGGATGCCCCAGAGCGAGTGGTGCAGGTAGTCGAGGGCGTAGCTCATGGTTTCGTCGGTCGCGCCGAGGCCGCGCAGTAGCGGGTCTGCGAAGGCGTATCCGGCGATCATGAGGAGCATGCCGAGGCCGAAGGCGACCCACACGCCGTCCACACCGATCTGCCAGGCGCGGCGCAGGTTCTTCTCACCGAAGGCGCGCGCCACGGCGGGCGTGACGGAGTAGGCGAGGAAGTTCATGAGGCCCACGACCGTGGTGACGATTGTGGCGGCGATACTCATGCCCGCAAGTTCTGCTTTACCGAGTTGGCCGATGAGGGCGGAGTCGGTGAGCACGAAGATGGGTTCGGCGATGAGCGCACCGAAGGCGGGTACGGCGAGTGCGAGGATGCGTCGGTTCAGCGAAGGCTCGGCGGTGTTGGCGCCGGCATTGGCGCTGGGGCTCGCGGCAGGTGCGTTGTTCGGGTGCTTCTGTGTGCTCATCCTTCTAGGCTACTCCCCGCCGCCGCGGCGGGTGCCTGCGCGCGGGGCGGGGTGCACTCTGCGAGATAGGCGTGCGAGATGCGCGGTTAGGCGCCTCGGCCGCGCAGTTCGTCGAGGGCGCGGCGTTCCTTCTTGGTGGGGCGGCCGCTGCCTCGTTCGCGTTTAGCGACCGGCGGCATGGAGAGGTAGGCGGGGCGCGGGCCGGAGAGGTCCTCGTAGCAGGTGACGGCGATGGGTGCGCCTACGCGTTTGACGAGGAGTTTTTCAACTTTGAAGACGCGTTCCCAGCCGGGGTAGCGGACCTTGACGATGTCGCCTTTTTTGAGTTTTTGGGAGGGTTTGGCGGGGGCGTCGTTGACGCGCACGTGGCCGCCTTTGCATTCGTCGGCGGCGAGGGAGCGGGTTTTAAAGATGCGCACTGACCAGAGCCAGAGGTCGAGTCTGGCGCTGGTTAGTGCGTTGGTGTCTTCTGCGGTCATGTGTTCATTGTGGCGCGAGGCGGGCGGGGCACCAAATCAGGTGCGCCCACCTATCCTACGTCATCACCGTGTCTATCGGCAGAGTTCATATAAGGGTTATTCCTGAGACGGTTACACCTCCACCGTTGCGGTGCGGCGCTCGTTGACGGTTCAGCCAATCCCATCAGCGACTACAAGATCAATCACATAGGGATTTGTGTGACATTTTCAACAAAACACATGCACTAATTTTCCTGCAAATCACTCCTGACTTGGTGTATCTTTGAAATACTTCTCGAGAAGTATTGCAAAAATCACATAAACCATGTGGTTTCACAGGGCAACGACCGCGACGTCTATAGCCCCCGAGACAGATTGGAAACACACAATGCGTCTACGAAAATTGTTGGCAACCGGCTTGGTTGCTACCACGTTGGTAGGGATTAATGTCCCTGCAAGTCATTCCGCTCAGTTCTTCACCGACGCCCAATGGCAGGGGTTCTTTACCCTGGACACCAAGGGAAACTCCGTCAAAAACCTTGCCGTGTGGTGGGGATACGGAATTTACAACGATTCGATTAGCTCGATTCGTAGCTACAATGAGAACTACCGCGTCTGTGAACATGAGGGGTACCAGGGGGCATGCCTTGTTACGGATAAACGAGATTTCAATAATCTAAGGGGTGTACGCGAAGGACTTCAGTGGTGGGACCCGTTTGATTGGAACGACCGCATCAGCTCTCTTGAACGACTCTAAGACCACATGTGGGGGGAGAGAATCTCAACTCTCTCCCCCTACTTCTCATGTTCTCATATAGATTGGAGGAGCACCATGTCAGCTTTGAAAAAGCTTCTGGCGGCTGCCCTCATCAGCACGGTGCTATCTTCTTGCTCCTTCGGTCCTTCTCTAGAGAAGGACGAAAGCGCCCGCGCTATTTTCGACGTAGAAAATGACCGGGTGATCCTACCCCTGGACGCTTACAACACCGCCGGCAAAGACGAATACTTTACCAAAGCCCTTGAGCTGGCACGCAAAAAGTGCTTTGCCGAACACGGGCAGCACTACGAGATGTTTGTCCGCACCGAGGGATCCGGCAGGAACTTCGGCAGGACCTACGGAATCTGGAATGTTGAGCGCGCCCAAAAATACGGCCTCCACGAGCCCAATGACTCGAATACGCTGAACCTACCCTCCCCCGCATCCTCCTCCGATCCTGGGAAGGATGTCAGGACCGAATGTTATCAGCGCGCCAGCGAAGAGATGGAGCAAATTGGAGAGATACCATCCGGCTCCGCCACATTTAGGCGTTTGGAGACCGATGCTCGAAACGCCGCAGGGGATAGGCAGCTCAAAAAATCTCTCGACGACGAGTGGAAGCGATGCGTCAAGGACAAGGGCCTCACCCCCGATAGCGAGATGACCGTCAAGGAATCAAAGAACATTCCTCAGAGCAACACCCCCTCCGAAGAAGAAATTCGAATCGCAGTCATCGAAGCGCAGTGCAATCAGGATGTAGGCCGTTCGCAGAAGCTCTACGACCTGGAGGCACAGTACCAGAAGCCGCTCGTCGCCAAGAACCAGGCTGCCCTGGAGAATGAGCTTAAAGAATTCAAACGCCGGGACGAGCAGTTCAAGCAGTACGTTCTCGACAACCAGTAACAGCGAATAGCAGTCGGTAACAGCCAGTATGCCGACAGAAAAGGGTGTGTGTCGTGTTCAGTGAACACGGCACACACCCTTCTTAAGCTGTCCCGGCTATATTGTGCCGGCTACGTTGTACCGGCGGTCTAACCCGCGGCGCTTATGCCTCCACCGTTGCGGTGCGGCGCTCCTTGAGAGCCCAGCCAATCACGCCGGCGAGCAGACCGAAGGCAATCCAAGAGCCGAGCACCAGCCACTGGCCGCTCGTTGCAGCCTCCGGGAAGTACGCGATGGAACGCAGCAGGGTCGAGGAGGCACCCGGAACCATCATCTGACCGATAGCACCCCACGCGCCGGGCAGGAAGACATTCGGCATGGTTGCACCGGAAATCGGGTTGCCGATGAACATGGTGATGACCGCGCCTACTGCGAGACCAATCAGCGGCGAAGACAGTGCACCCACACCCACAATGAAGAAGGCGGTCGCCAGGTAGGTAGCGCCGAACGCAGCCCACAGGGTTGCGAAGTCGCCGGGGATGATGCCGAACCAGACGTTCAGAATCAGGGCGGTCAGTGCACCACCGATGACGGAGTACAGGGTTGCGGTGGCGAAGCGGCGCCAGGTGCCGTTCACGCGCAGTACGGAGAAGGAACCGCCGAGAATACCGCCAATGACCAGCGGAAATGCGGAGATAGCGATACCGGAACCGGAGGAGTCATTCTCACTCAGGGGTACCACGACGGTGGTCTTCACCGCCATTGCGGATGCCTGCTCGGCCTGCACCTTCATCTGCTCCAGCTGGGCGGCGGCCTGCGCACCCTGTTCACCGCCCGTCTGCACCGCCTGGGTGAGGGCTTCCGTCTTAGCGGCGAGTGCCTTCTGCTGAATCTGCGCGTTCAGCTGGGTGGCAACACCGTTGAGCATCTGGGTTGCTGCGGCGTTTGCGGCTGGTGCGGTCAGCACTTCGGGGGCGGCGCCTTCGGTGAAGATGATTGCGCCGTAGGTTTCGCGCTGCTTGATTTGCTGTTCAGCCTCTTTGCGGGAGGATGCCTGCTTCAAGTCGAAGGTTTCAATACCTTGGTCTTTGAGGGACTGTTCAAACTGACTGACGGTCACCTCGGGGCCTGCGATAGAGACGGGCAGGTTCTTTGCTTCCATGGTCTTGGTGGGCCAGGTGAAAGCTAGGACGATGAGTGCTACCACCAAGGATGATAGTACGGAGGTGGTGATGACCTTGAGCCAGGAGGAACGGTCGGTGGTTTCTTGCGTGCTTGTTTCTGCAATGCTCTTTGCCGCGATCTTCTGGGATGCGGCAGCTTGGGTGGCTGCGGCGGTCACTGCTTCTGCGGTGACTGCGGTGGCGGTTTCGTTGTTCATGACAATCTCCAAACAAAATGCTTATTTCGTTTACGAGTCAGAACTCTACTCTCGATTTTTACCGAGTGCAAACAAAATAGCTATTTTGTTTGTAAAGTCACAAAAAGAACTTCCATTGTGTTTGTAAGTTTTGTGCCCACTCCCTAAACTGGAACCATGCCCCGACTAACAGACGCCACCAAAGCCGCACGCCGAGCCCAAATCATCGAAGCCGCCGTTAGCTGCTTCCTCGAAAAGGGCTACACCAACACCTCCATGAGCGACATCATCAAAGCCTCCGGGCTGTCCTCCGGATCCATCTACTCGCACTTCTCCGGCAAAGAAGACATCCTCACCACCGCCATCAACGAACGCCTCGAAAACATCAAAAAGCTCTACGAAACACTCCCCGAAGGCGCCGGACCCCAGGACATTCTCGAAATCATCTACACCAACCAGATGGTTAACGAGAACTTCTCCGCCATGCTGCGCATCCGCCTTGAATCGCTCCACGCGCCCGAAATCGCCAGGGCAACCGCGAACATCATGCCCCTATTGCAGGGCATCATCGTAAAGACCCTCACCCCCTGGGCGGCCGAACAGCTACGCGTTCTGCACGAAATCAACCCCGACCCGGCGCAGCGCACCCCCGAGCAGGAGGCGCTCATCACCGACTACGCCCGCGATACTGCGGACGCCTTCATGATGATTTTCCAGGGCTACATGCTCCGCTCCTTCTTCGGTAACCCCAAGGAAAAGGACCACCTCTACCGCGTCGCTTTAGCGCTTCTTCCTGAGTAGTTGACCGACCGATAGTCCCCAAAAATCACCCTTAGACGGTTGTTTTTCAGCATTTAGACCGCGCAGGGGCAACATAAGTCATTCACATCCTGCAGGCGTAGAATCGAGGAACTATGACTGAATCCTGCACCCCCGCAACCCCTGAGCCGCGCGCCGACAACCCCGCAGAGCTGAAGAATCTGCGTGCCGCGCACGCGGACGAGCTCTCCTCCCGCACCCACGCCACGAGCATCCCGGCAGACTCCTGCTCCCTCTACGACGACGAGGCGCTCGGCGGCACCGCCGGACGCTCCACCGCCTGGCTGGCGCTCGAGCACGTGGGCCAGTGGGGTCGCGACGTGCTGGACGGCTCCGCCCTCGGTGAGGAACTTTCGGAGGCGTTGGGCGAGGCAGTCTCGCAGGCGGGTTTGAAGTTCCTGCTGATCCGCCAGACGGGCAGGGCGGGCCGCGTGCTGCACGGTGCGCCGGATGCATCCGGCGACCCGACCCACCGGGTGCTCTACGCGCTCTGCACCCCGGGTGAGGAGAAGCTCTACTCGTTCAGCGTGAGCACCCCCGAGCAGCTCCTCGACCTACCCCTGGGCAACCCCCAGGAGTTGATTCAGGTGACCGGCGCGGAGCTCATTGATTCCCCCGCCATTCTCGTGTGCACCCACTCCAAGCGTGACCGCTGCTGTGCCCTGCGCGGTCGCCCCATTGCGGCGCACCTGGCGGATATCCTGCCGGCAAACGCGGTCTGGGAGTGCTCGCATACGGGCGGTCACCGCTTTGCCCCGGTCGGCATTATGCTGCCCACCGGCTACACCTACGGTCGCCTCTCGGAGCCTTCGGCACTGGCGGCGTACCTGTCACTGGCGGGTCGCTCCATTCCGTCGCTGCACGGCCTGCGAGGCCGCAGCACGGATACTCCAGTGGAGCAGGCGGCGGAGGTTGCCGTACGCCTCGAGCTGGAGAAAAAGGGCGAAGAAGTAACCTCTGGAGGTTTGGTTTCACGTGAAACATCGGGGCGGGAGGCATTCATTGCGCTCCGCGAGGCGGGCATCGATGTGAACGTTGAGACAAGCACTGAGTTCTCCCCTGAATTTTTTGCGGCGTTCTCGCCTAAAGATTTCTCCGAGCACCCCACCATGGAGGCGGCACTCACCTCCCACACCGACGGACGCACCTGGGTCACCTTCTTCGAGCGGGTCACCCTTGAGCCGCGCCCCAACTCGTGCGGCAAGGGTCCCGCAGATGCTTTCAGCCGCGAGCTGCTCGCGCTGCATCAGATATAAACCCTGTGCCAGCTATAACCCCTGCCCCAGCTCTAGCACCCGCGCATGATGTAGACAGCGTAAAGCCCCGGCGGGCACCTTCTCGGGTACCCGCCGAGGCTTCGCCGTATTCAGGGTTCGACATATCCAGGGTTCGGCGTAGCTGACATCTCGCCGCCCCCGGCAAACTGGCTTATCCGGCGAACGGGTTCGGCGTGCCGATGTACTGCAGCTCGGTGTACTCCTCCAGTCCCTCGGGGCCGCCCTCGCGGCCCATGCCGGACTGCTTCACGCCACCGAAGGGTGCCGCCGCGTTCGAGATCACGCCGGAGTTGTAACCGATCAGGCCGAATTCCAGCCCAGCAGCCATGCGCGTAAAGCGCGGGTGGTTGCTCGTGTACACGTACGCCGCCAGGCCGTACTCGGTGTCGTTGGCGAGCTTCAGGGCGGTGCGTTCGCCCTCCTCACCGTAGCCGCTGAACGTGGCAATCGGGGCGACGGGTCCGAAGATTTCTTCACGCCACACGCGCATCGAATCGGTCACGCCGGTCAGCACGGTGGGGGTCACGAAGTTGCCCTTGTTCAGGTTCTTGGGCATGCCTCCGGTATCGCTCGGAACGTTCTCCTCAAGCCCGGGAATGTAACCGCCGCAGGCGAGGAGCGCGCCCTTGCCCAGGGCGTCTTCAACCATAAAAAGCATGGATTCAACCGCTGAAGGTTGAATTAGCGGCCCACAGTCGGTTCCGTCGACGGTTCCGTCACCCACGACGGTCGCCTCCATGCGCTCCACGAAGGCGCGGGTGAACTCTTCGGCAATGTCCTCGTGCACAATGAATCGGTTGGCGGCGGTACATGCCTCGCCCATATTCCTCATCTTCGCCGCGTAGGCGCCCTCCACGGCGGCGGGAATGTCCGCGTCCTCAAAGACGATGAACGGGGCGTTGCCGCCCAGCTCCATGGAGGTGCGCAGAACATTCTGCGAGGCCTGCGCGAGCAGGGTGCGGCCCACGGCGGTGGAGCCGGTGAACGATACCTTCCGCAGGCGCTCATCAGCCATCAGTGCGGAGACAACCTCGCCGGTACGGGAGGTGGTCACCACGTTCAGCACACCGTCCGGCAGACCCGCCTCACGCATCAGGTCCGCGAAGTACAGGGAGCTGAGCGGGGTCAGGGAGGCGGGCTTGAGCACCACGGTGCAGCCCGCCGCGAGCGCCGGGGCGACCTTGCGTGCCGCCATGGCGAGCGGGAAGTTCCAGGGGGTGATGAGCAGGCAGGGGCCGACGGGGCGGCGCACGGTGGTGATGTGCAGGCCGGATTCGGGGGCGACGGCGGTGCGGCCGAAGCTGCGGGCGGCTTCTTCGGCGTACCAGCGCAGGTAGTTCGCGGCGTAGGCGACTTCGCCGCGGGACTGCTCGAGGGGCTTGCCCATTTCGAGGGTCATGAGCCGGGCGATGACTTCGGTACGCTGCGTCATGAGCGTGTAGGCGCGGTTGAGGATGTCGGCGCGTTCGCGGGGGCTGGTTGCCGCCCAGGAGGCGCGGGCGTCGCATGCGGCGTCGAGCGCTTCGATGCCCTGTTCGACGCTGGCGTCGGCGACGTGCGCGAGAATCTGACCGCAGGAGGGGTTGTGTACGGGGAAGGAGCCGTTGTCGCCGGTGACCCAGCTGCCGCCGAGGAGCAGGTCGGTGGGCACGTAAAAGAAGGGGTAGGAGGGCCGCTCGTAGGGGTCGATGGGTTCGCGTTGCGGCATGTTGATGCTTTGCATGTGCGGTTCGGTGCGGCCGCGCAGCTGGGCGGACTTCGCAGCGGACTTTTCGGAAGTAGCGCTCTCTGGTGCCGTGTTTGCGGCGGAGCTTTCGGGTGAGGTGGTCATGGCGTGCCTTTCGGGTTGGGGCGGCCGGTGCGGTCGACTCTGACGCTTTTAATTCTAGTCCCCGTCCTCTCCCCTGCCCCGCACGCCTACACGTCCTCGCTCGCTCTCTCCCTGCCTTGGAAAGACCGCAGGCACGCCGAAGGGGGCCGCATCCATTACAGATGCGACC
>ERZ1699233.48-NODE-48-length-14783-cov-2.109375_pt1 | contig 14783 bp, 12 predicted proteins | sample MGYA00581539_ERZ1699233 | MGnify/ENA primary metagenome ERZ1699233 (study PRJEB42319, sample SAMD00040316) | human oral metagenome | material: saliva | host: Homo sapiens | study: EMG produced TPA metagenomics assembly of PRJDB4115 data set (Metgenomic analysis of... | reverse complement strand
TCCATGTATGCTGTGGAGTTCTTCAGCAGCTCTCTTTTTTAGTAATTGGGTGAATTATGCAGTATACCAGGAGACACCTTTTGACTGGAAGAGGGTGGAAGACGATGTTTCTCATTTTGGATATTTATAAGAGGAATTATGACATATTTAGATGCTTTTAAATCTGGAAATTTAGTTTTACCAAGTGCACTCTTATTGCACTATAATCAACTCTTTTCATCTAGCGAGGACTTTCTTGTTTGGCAATTCTTTTACCTACAGAATACAACGGCTTTAGGTGAATTGTCTCCAAGTCAGATTGCTGAAAAAATTGGCAAAAACGTCACTGAAGTCAATCAGGCTATTTCACGATTGACTGAGAAAGGGTTGCTTCAATACCGAACCATTGAACTTAATGGCGAAATAGAAGTAATCTTCGATGCAACTCTTGCCTTGGAGCGCCTAGACCAACTTTTTGAAAAACAAGCTCCAAACCAGGTGCAATCTGCTCCAAATGATTTAAAGAGCTTGGTAGATACTTTCCAACAGGAGCTAGGTCGTCTATTGAGCCCATTTGAAATTGAAGATTTGGAAAAGAGTTTGAAAGAAGACGGAACTAGTGCGGATTTGATAAAAGAAGCCTTACGAGAAGCTGTTTTAAATGGAAAACCAAATTGGAAATATATCCAAGCTATCCTACGAAACTGGCGTCATGAAGGGATTAGGAGCGTAGCCCAGGTAGAAGCGAAACGTCAAGAGAGAGAGGCAACAAACCCTCAAAATGTTCAGGTTTCATCTGATTTTAAAAATGCTATGGATCTATGGAAAGACTAATAATGAATAATAAAAAAACTTGCCAATCAGGCAAGTTTTTTTGTTTTTAATTAGCAAGTCCCCAAACGCTGAGAGAACGTTCAGCTACTGGGAAATCTCCGTATCCATCCGAATTGATAGTTACTTGATCAGAATGATTACCGAGTAAATCAACAAAGGTTTGGTCAGCCCATTCTTGCCCGACAAACATGGATTTGCTGTTTTCTTGGTCATTTGAAATCAAGACTGCGATTGGGGATTGATTTTCAGCACCTGAACGTACCCAACCGATACAGTTAGCATCATCAAAGTAGTCATTTTGTTCTCCATAGGCCAAGTCTTTTCTTATGGCTAGGAGGCGGTCAAGGACTTCTTTGAAATCTTGTTGAGCATACTGCCCTGAAATCCCATAGTAGTCTCCGTAAAAGACACATGGAAGGCCGTCTTGGCGTAATAGAATGAGGGCATAGGCTGCTGGTTTGAACCATTCTTCAACAGTAGACTCAAGAGCCTGACCACGTTGGGTATCGTGGTTGTCGACAAAAGTCACAGCCTTGTCAGGTTTGAGTTCAACCAAGCTATCTGTGAAAATACCACGAAGGTCATAGTTTGCGCCAGCTTGACTGGCTTCAAAGAGATTCTGGTGGAGACGAACATCAACAAGGTCGAATCGTTCTTCCGTTTTTTCAAGATAGTCTAGATTGGCTTCCTTGTCAGGATTCCAAAATTCACCAAAAACATAGAAATCCTCACCGTATTTTTCCTTCATATCACGGATAAAATTGCGCATGAAGAAAGAGTCAATGTGTTTAACGGCATCCAAGCGGAAACCAGCTACACCAGTCGTTTCCATGAACCAGTCAGCCCAGTCATAGATGTTTTGAATGACTTCAGGATGTTTAAAGTCTAGGTCGGCATACATGAGGTAGTCGTAGTTTCCGTTTTCGTTATCGACCAATTCCTCGTTAGCCCAGCCTTTATTGTCACCTTGGATCAGATAAATCCCAGACTTACGGCGTTTGGCATCGTAGTCTGTACCTGTGAAGTGGTACCAGTGCCAGTGGAAGTCATTGTAGGTATCTTGGCGACCATCGAAGGTAAAGCTAGTCCAGCCATTGATGGTGAAGGGTTCTCCAAGTTCAACTGTACGGTCTACTGGATCAACTTCGATAACCTGAAAGGCTTCCCTGTGATCTGCAGCAGCCTTGTGGTTGAGAACTACATCGGCCATGGGTTGAATTCCCTGCGCTTTTAGGGCTTGAATAGCTTGAAGATAGTCTTCTTTAAAACCATATTTGGTGCGGACAGTTCCTTTTTGGTTAAACTCTCCTAGGTCGAATAAGTCATAGACCCCATAGCCTACATCTTTTTCATTGGTAGCCTTGAAAGCTGGTGGCATCCAGACATGGCTGATACCGAGATCAGCTAGGTGTTGAGCATCTTCAGCCAGACGCGTCCAGTGCTGGCCGTCGTGGGGCAGATACCATTCAAAGTATTGCATGAGTGTTTGATTTTGCATGATGTTTCCTCTTACTTGTCAATCTTGTTCTTTATTCTATCATAAAGTATCTCTTGACTCAAACGTTTGCGTAATACTAAATAATAAGTTTTTGACTATTTTATATAAAATGTTGATTTTTAAAATGAAAGCGCTATAATAATAGTAAATTACATAGATAAAGATAGGAGTCAGCCCATGATTGAATTTCAAAATGTTAGTAAGTTGTATGGTGATAAAGCGGCTTTGAGCAATCTCAATCTGCAGATTGAAAATGGAGAGATTATGGGCTTGATTGGCCATAATGGTGCTGGGAAATCGACCACTATAAAATCCCTAGTCAGTATCATTTCACCCAGCAGTGGTCGTATTTTGGTTGACGGTTTAGATTTATCGGAAAATCGCTTGGCTATCAAACGAAAGATTGGCTACGTTGCAGACTCGCCTGACTTATTTTTACGTTTAACGGCCAATGAATTTTGGGAATTGATTGCTTCATCCTATGATTTGAGCAGCTCTGACTTGGAGGCTAGTCTAGATAGGCTATTGAAGGTTTTTGATTTTGCTGAAAACCGTTATCAGGTTATTGAAACCCTTTCTCACGGAATGCGTCAGAAAGTCTTTGTCATCGGGGCACTCTTGTCTGATCCTGATATTTGGGTCTTGGACGAACCCTTGACTGGTTTGGATCCCCAGGCTGCCTTTGATTTGAAGCAAATGATGAAGGAACATGCACAAAAAGGTAAGACAGTCTTGTTTTCAACCCATGTCCTCGAGGTAGCTGAGCAAGTCTGTGATCGGATTGCAATCTTGAAAAAGGGGCATTTGATTTATTGTGGTAGTGTAGAGGACTTGAGAAAAGACCACCCAGACCAGTCTTTGGAAAGTATCTACCTTAGCCTTGCTGGTAGAAAAGAGGAGGGTGAAGATGCGTTTCAAGGTCATTAAAAAATTAGTTGATATCAATATCCTCTATTCATCTAAAGAAGCGAATCTGGCTAACCTACGAAAGAAGCAGGCTAAGAACCCTGGGAAAAAAGTAAATGTTTCCGCTAGAGTCCTAAGTTCTTACATTTTTTCTAGCCTCTTGATGCTACTTTTGTTTATAAATATAGCCTTTCATTTTCCTTTTGAGGAAATGCCAAGTCTTTTTAGTACCATGGTTGCTATTTTACTGGTGCTTGCCTTTTCAACGGCTTTCACTGCCTTTTACAATGTCTTTTATGAGAGTAAGGACTTGGCATCGTATAGGCCCTATGCCTTTAAAGAATCAGAGATTATAATTGCTAAAGGACTGTCTGTTCTCTTGCCAGCTCTAACTGGAATTGTACCAATCCTAGCTTATTTTCTAGTCCTCTATATTAGGCTAGCTCCTTCTCTATGGCTGGGTTTGCCTTTGATGCTGCTGTCCTTGGCCTTATTATTTGTCTCTGTTACTTTAGTGATGGTAGTGGCAGTACATTTCTTGGCTCAGACTACGGTCTTCAGAAAGTATCAGTCTATTTTTGCCAATGTGATGATTGGGATAGGGGTTCTCATACCTTTAATATTTGTCCTCTTTCTACAGTCGACTTTTGGAAGTATTGTTGACAAAGTTAGAGACATTCCATTTCTCCTTTATCCTCTTCATCTCTTTTACAAAATAGCAGTGGAGCCTTTTTCGACAGAAGCCATCCTGGGTCTGCTCGCTTGGATAGGACTAACTCTCTTCTTGCTTTACTTGAGCAAAAAGAAGGTTTTTCCTCGTTTTTATGACGTGATTCTGCTTAACAGTGAGGAGAAGGTCAAGAAAGAACGTCGCAATAAGGAGAGAATTTCAACTACTAATAAAAAGGGCTTTTTCCGCATGGTTTTACGCTACCACCTCACCCTCTTGGGACAGGGAACTGGCGTGATTACAGTGCTTTTTACAAGTGCTTTCCTTCCTTATCTCATGATGATCGGTCTGATTTCCAAAATCCGAGATTCTCAGATAGTTCCAGACATTCATCCTCCATACTGGTTACCCTTGTTTTTTATAGCTCTCTTTATAGCAGTTGTCAATAACAATATCACCAGCCTGCATTCAATTGCCTTGTCCTTGGAGAGGGAAAATGTTGATTTTCTTAAGAGTTTACCCTTTGACTTTGCTCGTTATGTGAAAGTGAAATTTTGGATTATATTTGCTGTCCAGTCCTTTTTACCAGTTCTGACTTTACTTGGACTTTCTCTATATCTAGGCTTGCCCATCCTTTCGATGATTTACCTTCTTGTAGTCTGGATCCTTGCCAGTGTCATCCTTTCTTGCCACCATTACCTTAAGGACGTGAAAAATTTGTCAACCAATTGGAGTAACATTACGGACCTGGTGAACCGTTCAAATCGTATAGTAGCAATAGTTTTACTCTTAATTTATAGTGTTATCTTAATGATTTTAGTCATAGCAAGTTTGTTCTTGGTTCGGTCTCTCTCCCCTATCCTTGCCATTAGCTTGGGAGTAGGAGTTCTTATCCTTCTGCTTGCTCTTGCTATTTTTGGCTATCATTACTACCTGTCACGCATATTGGCAGAAATAGAAAAAAGATGAGATAGTTGGTCGCTTGCTTGATAAATTCAATTCGACAAACGCTTTTATAGTTTGTTAGAATGTAGTTGTAAATGATTAAGATTGGTAATCAAAAATATATAGGGAGGAACGTTTTGAATAAGAAATATAATATAGTTCTATTATTGTTGTTTATAGTTTATTTATTTGGATATTTTTCAATTTCAAAAACGTTAATTCCTATAATGTGTGTGATCCAAGTATTTTTGATAGAACATATATTTAGATTTCGAAATAGGATTATGCAGACAGGTGAAATTATAATTATTGTTGCTTCTATAATATTATTTATTGATAGTATATTGAGTTTGTAACAAAAGGCTTTTCTATAAAATCAAATTTTCCAGATACCTGCTGAAGCTGATTTATCTTCTCTCTATGCCTTCTCATCTTTATTATACTATCTACGTCACTAAACTTGACAGACATATATTGCAGGTACAGCCTCTCTACCTACAATCTTACAGTTAACCTGCGGCTAGTTTCTTAGTTTGCTCTTTGATTTTCGTTGATAAAAAGAAATGCTCCTCCAAGACGGAAGAGCATTTTTATTGTGATTTTGATTCAGTTTCTGCAGACTCTGGATGGAGTTCTTGGTAACTTGGAGCTTTGAACAGGTCAGTACTGGTCTTACCTTGTCGTTGGCTAAAGAGACTGGTTGATTGACTACCTTTTTCCTGCTCAATCTTTTGAAGAATTGGTAAAGAATTGAGGTAAGAAATACTTTCTGTATCAACTTTTCCAAGATGATCTGCTTGGTAGAAACGTATCAAATCGCCAGTTTGAATCTGGTCGCTGATTTTTAGCTGTTGGCTGGCTGCCTGCCGAACGATTTCTAGTTCAGTCTGAGCTTGTTCATCAAGATTGCTGATTTCAAGACCGCTCTCAGTATAGTAGGTTCGTCCGTCGTAGCTGGTATATTTGGGTGTGACGAAGGAATTAGCAGTCCGAAAGGCAACGATTTCTTGATGGTCTGGTGATAGGAGGTCTTGGCCGACTTGAAGGAAGGAATTGGACTTAATACCAAGGAGGTGTTCGAGAGTCGGTAAGATATCGATTTGTCCACCGTAGGTATTGATGATTTGCCCCTTTTCATAGCCAGGCATGACTACCATAAAAGGCACTCGTTGCAACATGGCATTGTCGTAATTCGACCAGTTCTCAGAAGTCTTGCCAATTAAAGGTGCCAGGTCAGGATTGCGGGAATTGGAAATGCCATAATGGTCTCCGTAGATGACGATGATGGATTTTTCATAGAGGCCACTTTCTTTGAGATAGTCAAAGAAGGCCTTGATAGCACTATCCAGATAGTTAGCTGTTTGGAAGTAGCCGTTGATTGTTTCATCTTTGGTCTTGGCCAAGGGGAAACCAAGCTCATCGCCTGTCAGATTGCTAGCATAGGGATAGTGATTGGAAACCGTGATATACTTGGAATAAAAAGGCTGCTGCAAGTGCTCCAGATATTGGATGGAATCTTTCATCATGATTTTATCATTTAAACCATATTGGAAAGAATTGCTACTGTCTTGCTTGGTGAAGTAGGAAGCATCAAAGAAGTATTGGTAGCCCCATTGTTTGTAGGTCGTATTTCGGTTCCAGAACGTCCCGATATTGCCGTGAAAGACGGCACTCGATTGATAGCCGTTTTTTGATAGGATAAAAGGAGCAGCCTGCTGGGTATTGGTACCACCGTAATTGACCATAAAGGAACCTTGGTCAAGTCCAAACAAACCAGTCTCCAGCATGGTTTCCGCATCTGAGGTCTTACCAGCCTTGACTTGGTTAAAGATATTCGAAAAGGCTAGGGTTGATTGCGAATGGTAAAGGGAATTAAGGAAGTGAGTGACTTCATGCTTAGTTCCATCTATGTTAAGTTTATAGTCAAGCAGGAATTGCTGGAAACTCTCTAAGTGGAGATAAATCACATTTTTCCCTTTGGCTAAGCCGAAATAGTCTGGCTTGGGCTTAGCGGAATGTTCTTGAATATAATCTGTGATAGGTTGAAGGTCAGTCTCAGAAGCCTTAGCACGTTCTTTGTTGGCGCTATAGGATTGGTTGGCACTATAGCCTAAAAAGGCTGGCAAACTAAGGGCACGAACAATATAATAATTAGAAAATCCTCGCGATAGGAGATCGGGACGCTCAATTTCAGCCAAGAAAAGGTTAGCTGAAAAGAGCAGGGCTGAGAGAGCAGTGATAGCAACACTGGAGCGGAATTTGAAAGGTCTCCTATCCAGCTGGATGAATTTTTTATAGAAAAGGAAAGCCAGCAATGGGAAATCCATAAAATAGATGAAATCCCAAGGACGCAGTAACTCTAGTTCCGCAGTGCCGACAGACACCTTGCTGACCACCTTCATGGTATTAGCCGTGATAAAGTCACTAAATTCTCGATAGTAAAAGACATTGGAATAGAGCCAAATGAATAAAAGGCTATAAATAGCTATACTCAGACCATAAAAGATCTTGGTTGAGCGAGCATAGAGGGCTAGAGCCAGCAGGAGTAGTCCTAGAGGAAGGGGGTTGAAAAAGGCGATAAAGGCAAGGTAATTTCCCTGCAACTTACCTACTTGAATATCTAAATTAAAGTCAACGGTATAGGCTAATAAGGTTTTGAGCCAATAGAGGATTAAAAGGGTTAGGACAAAACCCAGTCTGGTACCCATGGCTTTTTGGATTTTGTTAAAATTAATTCTCACACATTTACTTCCTAATTTTTTATTAGTATTAGTATACCATTTTTTAAAACTAGAGTAAAAAAGCAAGGGTAGTTTCTTTTTTGAGAATTGTCACAAAATTTGCTATAATAGTGACTATGAATAGAATAAGAGTCAACAAACGGGTTGAAAAAAAGCTTTCAAAGGGACTAGTTTTACTAGAAGCCAGCGATCTTGAGAATATCAATCTCAAGAATCAGGAAGTAGAAGTCCATAGTCAAGATGGAAACTTTCTTGGTACTGCCTACCTTTCTCAGCAAAACAAGGGCTTGGGCTGGTTTGTGAGCATAGACAAGGTGACCTTCAATCAAGCTTTCTTTGAAACGCTGTTTAGACAAGCTAAAGAAAAGAGAAGTGCCTACTATCAAGATGATTTGACAACCGCCTTTCGTCTCTTTAACCAAGAGGGAGATGGCTTTGGCGGTCTGACAGTGGACCTTTATGGCGACTATGCTGTCTTTTCTTGGTATAACTCTTATGTTTATCAGATTCGTCAGACCATCTCAGAAGCCTTTAGACAGGTTTTTCCTGAGGTCTTAGGAACCTATGAGAAGATCCGCTTTAAGGGTTTGGACTATGAATCTGCCCATGTTTATGGTCAAGAAGCACCTGACTTCTTCACTGTTTTGGAAAATGGTGTCCTCTATCAAGTCTTTATGAATGATGGCTTGATGACAGGGATTTTCCTAGATCAGCATGAAGTTCGCAGTAGTTTAGTGGATGGATTGGCTATGGGTAAATCCTTGCTCAATATGTTTTCCTACACAGCAGCCTTTTCAGTAGCTGCGGCCATGGGAGGAGCAAGCCAGACTACTTCGGTTGACCTAGCTAAACGTTCACGAGAATTGTCTCAAGCGCATTTTCAGGCAAATGGAATCAGCACAGACGACCATCGTTTTATAGTCATGGATGTCTTTGAATACTTTAAATACGCTAAGAGAAAAGGCTTGACCTATGATGTGATTGTCCTAGATCCGCCTAGCTTTGCTCGGAACAAAAAACAAACGTTCTCTGTGGCCAAGGATTATCACAAGTTGATTTCCCAGAGTCTTGAGATTTTAAATCCGGAAGGGATTATCATTGCCAGTACCAATGCTGCCAATGTTTCCCGCCAGAAATTTACAGAACAAATTGATAAAGGCTTTGCAGGAAGAAGTTACCAGATTTTAAATAAATACGGTCTTCCAGCAGATTTCGCCTATAATAAAAAAGATGAAAGTAGTAATTACCTCAAGGTGATTAGTATGAAGGTTAGTAAATGAAATTAATCGTTTCAGTAATGCCAAGAAGTTTAGAGGAGGCCCAGGCTCTGGATGCTACGAGGTATCAGGATGCTGATATCATTGAATGGCGCGCCGACTATCTGCCTAAGGAAGCGATTTTGCAGGTAGCTCCAGCAATTTTTGAAAAATTCGCAGGCCGTGAGTTGGTTTTCACATTGCGAACTCGCTCTGAGGGAGGAGAAATCGACCTTTCTCCAGAAGAATATATCCATTTAATCAAGGAAGTGGCGCAACTCTATCAACCAGACTATATTGATTTTGAGTACTATAGCTACAAGGATGTTTTTGAGGAAATGCTGGACTTCCCAAATCTCGTTTTGAGTTACCATAATTTCCAAGAAACACCTGAAAACATGATGGAAATCTTGTCAGAGTTGACGAGCCTAAATCCAAAACTTGTCAAGGTTGCGGTGATGGCTCACACGGAGCAGGATGTGCTAGACTTGATGAACTATACACGAGGCTTTAAAATCCTCAATCCTGAGCAGGAATATGTGACCATTTCTATGGGCAAGGTGGGCAAGGTCTCTCGTATCACTGCGGATGTGACTGGTTCGAGTTGGTCTTTTGCTAGTCTAGATGAGGCAAGTGCCCCAGGTCAGATTTCCTTAGCTAACATGAAAAAAATTCGGGAGATTTTGGATGAAGCTTGATGGCTATACACGTTTAGCTGCCGTTGTTGCTAATCCTATTAAGCATTCTATTTCCCCCTTTATTCACAATAGTGCCTTTGAGGCGACAGCTACCAATGGTGCTTACGTGGCTTGGGAGATTGAAGCGGCTGACTTGGAAGTCACAGTGGCTAATATTCGTCGCTACCAGATGTTTGGTATCAACCTGTCCATGCCCTATAAGGAGCAGGTGATTCCTTATTTGGATGGGCTGAGCGATGAAGCGCGCTTGATTGGTGCGGTTAATACGGTTGTCAATGAGAATGGCAATTTAATTGGATATAATACAGATGGCAAGGGATTTTTTAAGAGCTTGCCTTCTTTTACAATTACAGGTAAAAAGATGACCCTGCTGGGTGCAGGTGGTGCGGCTAAGTCCATTCTGGCGCAAGCTATTTTGGATGGCGTCAGTCAGATTTCGGTCTTTGTTCGTTCAGTTTCCATGGAAAAAACAAGACCTTATCTAGACAAGTTACAGGAGCAAACAGGCTTTAAAGTGGACTTGTATGCTTTAGAAGATGTTTCTGAACTGCAAGAAAGGATTGCCGAGTCGGATTTACTGGTTAATGCCACTAGTGTGGGCATGGATGGTCAATCATCCCCAGTTCCTGAAAGCATCAATTTGCCAGAAACCATCTTGGTGGCAGATATCATTTACCAACCCTTTGAAACACCATTTTTGAAATGGGCCAGAAGTCAGGGTAATTCAGCCGTCAATGGTCTGGGAATGTTGCTCTATCAAGCTGCAGAAGCTTTTCAACTGTGGACAGGCAAGGAAATGCCGACAGAAGAAATTTGGCAGTCCTTAACAGAAAAATACCAATAAAGAAAGGGAGATTCTCCTATGAAAATCAGAATCGATATTCCTCATCATCCTTATGATATTCAGATTGAAAAAGGCTGTCTGGCTCAGGCTGGTCAATGGTTGCGAGAACTCTGGCAACCACAAAAGGTAGTCATTGTGACAGATAACCATGTAGCTTCTCTTTATGCAGAGAAGGTCAAGCTCAGCCTAGAAGATGCTGGTTTTCAGGTAGCAGTTTTTGACTTTTTAGAAGGCGAAGAAAGAAAGAATTTAACCACTGTTCAGAAAGTCTATGAATTTTTAGTCAAGCAAGGTCTGACTCGTAGCGATGGAATCGTGGCTCTTGGTGGCGGTGTCGTTGGAGACCTGGCTGGTTTTGTAGCCTCTACCTATATGCGGGGTATTCATTTTGTTCAGATTCCGACCAGTTTGACTGCTCAAGTTGATTCTTCTATCGGCGGAAAGACAGGCGTCAACACTCCATTTGCTAAGAATATGGTGGGTACCTTTGCCCAACCAGATGGGGTTCTGATTGATCCGCTTGTTCTTGAAACCCTCGGAAAAAGAGAGTTGATTGAAGGGATGGGGGAGGTCATCAAGTATGGCTTGATTGAGGATCCAGAACTTTGGGCTCTTTTGACGGAGCTGGATGGTTCTGTAGAGAGCATTATGGAACATTCGGAGACTTTGATTGAACATTCTTGTCAGGTCAAGCGCAAGATGGTAGTTGAGGATGAGTTGGACAACGGTGTTCGCCTTTACCTCAATTTTGGCCACACTATTGGTCATGCCATTGAAGCAACGGCCGGTTATGGCAAGGTCATGCATGGAGAAGCTGTGGCCATGGGCATGGTTCAGATTTCCAAGGTTGCTGAGGAAAAAGGCCTCATGCCAGCTGGCATTACCCAATCTATCACCGAGATGTGTCAGAAATTTGGACTACCTGTTGACTATGAAAACTGGGATGTTGACAAGCTTTATCAGGCTTTGACTCATGATAAGAAAGCGCGTGGCAACACCTTGAAATTGGTCTTGGTACCAGAGCTTGGTTCAGCGACTATTCACCCAGTTTCTCTGGAAGAGATGAAAGACTACTTGGTAAAATAAGGAGAGTGTATGAGATATTTAACTGCAGGAGAATCACACGGTCCCCGTCTGACGGCTATCATTGAAGGAATTCCAGCTGGACTTCCTTTGACAGCAGAGGACATCAATGAGGATTTGAAACGTCGTCAGGGTGGATACGGCCGCGGTGGTCGTATGAAGATTGAGAGCGACCAAGTTATCTTTACTTCGGGTGTTCGCCATGGGAAGACGACTGGGGCTCCCATTACCATGGATGTCGTCAATAAGGACCATCAGAAATGGCTGGATATCATGTCTGCGGAGGACATTGAAGACCGCCTTAAAAGCAAACGAAAAATCACCCATCCTCGCCCAGGACATGCCGATTTGGTTGGGGGCATCAAGTACCGTTTTGATGATTTGCGTAATTCCTTGGAGCGTTCATCAGCTCGTGAAACCACCATGCGGGTGGCAGTTGGCGCAGTAGCCAAACGCCTCTTGGCTGAGCTGGATATGGAAATTGCCAACCATGTCGTGGTCTTTGGTGGCAAGGAAATCGATGTACCTGAAAATCTGACAGTCGCTGAAATCAAGCAACGAGCTGCCCAGTCTGAAGTTTCTATTGTCAACCAAGAACGAGAACAGGAAATCAAGGATTATATTGACCAAATCAAACGTGACGGTGATACCATCGGTGGAGTTGTGGAGACAGTCGTTGGAGGTGTTCCAGTTGGTCTTGGTTCCTATGTCCAATGGGACAGAAAATTGGATGCAAGATTGGCCCAAGCAGTTGTCTCTATCAATGCCTTTAAAGGGGTGGAATTTGGTCTTGGCTTTGAAGCTGGTTATCGTAAAGGAAGCCAAGTTATGGATGAAATTCTTTGGTCTAAAGAAGATGGCTATACTCGCCGTACCAACAATCTTGGCGGCTTTGAAGGTGGTATGACTAATGGGCAACCGATTGTTGTTCGTGGTGTCATGAAGCCCATTCCTACTCTCTACAAACCACTTATGAGTGTGGATATCGAAACCCATGAACCCTACAAGGCAACTGTGGAGAGAAGTGATCCGACTGCTCTTCCAGCTGCAGGTGTGGTCATGGAAGCCGTTGTGGCAACGGTTCTGGCACAAGAAATCCTCGAAAAATTCTCATCAGACAATCTAGAGGAATTAAAAGAAGCGGTAGCCAAACACCGAGACTATACAAAGAACTATTAAGGAGTTCCTATGGCAAAAACAATCTATATCGCAGGTCTTGGATTGATTGGAGCCTCTATGGCCCTAGGTATCAAACGCGATCATCCAGATTATGAAATTTTAGGTTATAATCGCAGTCAAGCTTCGAGAGATATTGCCTTGAAAGAAGGCATGATTGACCGTGCAACGGATGATTTTGCTAGTTTTGCTCCTCTTGCGGATATTATTATTCTTAGCTTGCCAATCAAACAAACTATTGCTTTCATTAAGGAATTGGCCAACTTGGACTTGAAAGAAGGCGTCATTATTTCAGATGCTGGTTCGACCAAGTTAGCCATTGTAGATGCATCGGAGCAGTATTTGGCTGGCAAGTCTGTTCGCTTTGTAGGAGCCCATCCCATGGCTGGTAGTCACAAGACAGGGGCTGCTTCGGCAGATGTCAATCTTTTTGAAAATGCCTATTATATCTTCACGCCTTCGAGCCTGACAAGTCCTGACACACTTGAGGAAATGAAGGATCTGCTTTCAGGTCTTCACGCTCGCTTTATCGAGATTGATGCCAAGGAGCATGACCGAGTCACTTCTCAGATCAGCCATTTTCCTCATATTCTGGCTTCCAGTCTCATGGAACAGACCGCGGTTTATGCTCAAGAACATGAGATGGCAAGGCGCTTTGCGGCCGGTGGTTTTCGAGATATGACTCGGATTGCGGAAAGCGAGCCAGGGATGTGGACCTCCATTCTCTTGTCCAATCGTGAGACAATCCTAGAGCGGATTGAGGATTTTAGGGAACGTTTGGAAGAGATTGGGCAGGCCATCAGCAAGGGAGATGAAGAGAAGATTTGGAACTTTTTTAACCAAGCGCGTGAGCAACGTCAGGCTATGGAAATCCATAAGCGTGGTGGTGTGGATAGCTCTTATGACCTCTATGTCGATGTTCCCGATGAAGAAGATGTTATCTTGCGAATTTTGGAATTGCTACGAGGAACTTCCCTGGTCAATATCCATATCAACGAGGAAAACCGTGAGGATGTTCACGGGATTCTACAAATATCATTTAAGAATGCTCAGGATTTAAAACGTGCTGAGCAAGTCATTACAGAAAATACGGACTACACGGTAGTCATCAAATAAGGAGAAAATCATGTCAAATATTTACGATAGTGCAAATGAACTTAGTCGCGGTCTTCGCGAACTCCCAGAATACAAGGCTGTTAAGGAAGCCAAAGATGCTATTGCGGCGGATGCTGAAGCGAGCAAGATTTTTACAGATTATCTTGCCTTCCAACAAGAGATTCAAGTTATGGCACAAACTGGACAAATGCCAGATGCATCCTTCCAAGAAAAAATGGAGTCTTTTGGCAATCAAATTCAAGGAAATGCTCTTTTATCAGCTTTCTTTGCTAAACAACAGCAATGATCAATCTATTTATCAGATATTGAACGCATCGTTTTTGAGCCGATTTCAGAATTGTTGAAATAAGAGTTTGCCTCCAAAAATCATGAAAATTTAAGGTATCTCTGGCTTATTTGTGATAAAATAAGAAATACTCTTGCATGTATGAGGTCCAGAATGAAATTAAAAACAAACATTGGCCACTTAAATGGCTCTATCCGAGTTCCAGGGGACAAGTCCATCAGTCATCGTTCGATTATCTTTGGAAGTTTGGCTGAGGGTGTGACCAAAGTCTATGATATTTTGCGTGGTGAGGACGTGCTCTCAACTATGCAAGTTTTTCGTGTCCTTGGTGTTGTGATTGAGGATAAAGACGGTGTCATTACCATTCAAGGTGTTGGAATGGACGGATTAAAAGCTCCGAAAAATGCCTTGGACATGGGAAATTCTGGTACCTCTATTCGCCTGATTTCGGGTGTTCTTGCTGGTGCAGAATTTGAAGTGGAGATGTTTGGTGATGATAGTCTTTCAAAACGCCCTATGGACCGAGTAACCCTACCGTTGAAGAGAATGGGAGTTAGTATCTCGGGCCAAACGGAGCGAGATTTACCGCCTTTACACTTGAGAGGGACTAAACATTTAACTCCAATCCACTATGAATTACCGATCGCCTCTGCCCAGGTCAAGTCAGCCTTGATTTTTGCAGCTTTGCAGGCTCAAGGGCAATCAGTTATTGTTGAGAAAGAATGCACACGTAATCACACAGAAGATATGC
>ERZ1699233.44-NODE-44-length-15555-cov-4.541807_pt1 | contig 15555 bp, 13 predicted proteins | sample MGYA00581539_ERZ1699233 | MGnify/ENA primary metagenome ERZ1699233 (study PRJEB42319, sample SAMD00040316) | human oral metagenome | material: saliva | host: Homo sapiens | study: EMG produced TPA metagenomics assembly of PRJDB4115 data set (Metgenomic analysis of... | reverse complement strand
AACTTACACAGTTGCTCCAGATGGAACTGTAACATTTACTCCAAATAAAGACTTCACTGGGCAAGCAACAGGTGTAACGGTTAAACGTGTTGATAAAAACGGAACACCAGTAACAGCTAAATACACTCCAGTAGTATTACCAGTAACACCAACAGGTAAAGATGTAACATCAATCGGTGAAAAAGGACAACCTCAATCAGAAACTCCAGTATTTACAGCAGGAATTACTAAAGTAAATGGTAAAACTGTAACAGTAGAGATTGATGACAAAGTAGCTCCAACATTTGATGATGGAACAACTGAGAAGAAAGTACCAGGAGAAGGAACTTACACAATCGATAAGAACGGTAAAGTAACATTCACTCCAGAAAAAGACTTCGTAGGAAAAGCTAAAGGAGTAACAGTTAAACGTGTAGATAAGAACGGAACACCAGTTACAGCTACATATACTCCAACAGTACGTCCAGATACTAAATTCGTAGTTGTAGGTAAAGATGGAAAAGAAACTGAATTAATTCCATCTAAAGATGGAAAAACACCATCTGAAGTAATCCCAGGATACAAAGTTGTTAAAACTGAAGTAGACGAAAAAGGAAATACAAAACACATCTATGAAAAAGTTACGACAACTTATAAAGATAAAGATGGTAATGTAATTCCAGGAACAACTACTGAAGAAGGTACAAATCCTAAGAAAGATATCCCAGGTTACCGCTTCGTAGAAACTAAGAAACTTCCAAACGGTGATACAGAGCACGTTTATGAGAAAGTTAAGACAAGTCACAAGGATAAAGACGGAAAAGAAATTCCAAACTATCCAACAGAAGACGGCGAACAACCTAAGAAAAATATCCCAGGTTACCGCTTCGTAGAGACTAAGAAACTTCCAAATGGCGACATCGAACACGTTTATGAGAAAGTTAAGACAAGTCACAAGGATAAAGATGGAAATGAAATTCCAAACTATCCAACAGAAGATGGCGAACAACCTAAGAAAGATATCCCAGGTTACCGCTTCGTAGAGACTAAGAAACTTCCAAATGGCGATGTAGAACACGTTTATGAGAAAGTTAAGACAAGTCACAAGGATAAAGACGGAAACGAAATTCCAAACTATCCAACAGAAGATGGCGACCAACCTAAGAAAGATATCCCAGGCTACCGCTTCGTAGAGACTAAGAAACTTCCAAATGGCGATGTAGAGCACGTCTACGAAAAAGTTAAGACATCATTCAAGGATAAAGACGGAAACGAAATTCCAAACTATCCAACAGAAGATGGCGACCAACCTAAGAAAGATATCCCAGGTTACCGTTTCGTAGAGACTAAGAAACTTCCAAATGGCGACACAGTTCATGTTTATGAAAAAATTATTCCTTCTGTGAAACCAGAACCTGCGAAACCATCAAAACCAGCTCCAGCTAAACCAGCTAAGGAATTGCCTAATACTGGTACAGAAGATCACTCTAGCCTAGCAGCTCTTGGACTTCTTGGCGTATTGAGCGGATTTGGTCTTGTGGCACGCAAGAAGAAAGAAGACTAATGTTTTAATCATTAAAGATTAGACAAAGGAATTCAATTTCATAAATGAAAACCCAACTAATCAAACGATTAGTTGGGTTTTTTATGTGGATTATCTATTTTTCCATGCCTGGTAACGGGTATCAATCAATAACTGGGTGAGGCGTCCCATGGTTCCCCTTTCTTCTGGAGTGAGGGATTGAGCTTGGACGAAGAGATGACGAATGTGTTCAAGCGCCTTTAAGGAAGACAGGTCATTGATGGAGCTAATCCCAGCATCAAGAATAGTGCCGAAGAAGAGGTCAAAATAGAGCTGGAGTTCTTCGTCAGGGACTGTGGCCACCCATTCCTTGAAGGTTGTGTCTACTTGTTGGCTATCACTGTTGGTTTTATCTAGTTGGACGAAGTGCTTGTCCTCAATCAGCCAACTAAAGGTATCGTGCTGGGCGATACCACCTAAGGCAGTACTGTGCACGATGATTTGGCGGTTAGGAATTTCCATCATCATACCGATAATGGAGCCTTGTGGGATGAAGACCTTGGTTCTATCCATTATCCTTTGATAGCCCTCGGTTTGTGTCAGTTCTTTGTGGAGACCAGGCGCATCAAAGGTATAAACTGCTGTAATCTGATCTTGCAAGCTTTGCTCAATTTGACTAGCAGCATAGATGGCTAGATTTCCTCCCTTGGAATGCCCGGCCAGAATGACCTTTTGCTTAGGGTGTTGGGCAAAAAAGTTCTTTAAATAGGAAAGGGCGTGCTTTTGAGCAGGAATTTCCTTCATATAGGTCAGGTGGAAATCTTCCTTCCAGCCAATGATACTGTCATCAGTCCCACGAAAGACAATCAGATAGGTATCGAGAGTGAGGCGGTAGGTCATAGCCGCAAATTGCTTTTGGAGTTCAGGGTCAATTTCGTTGATAAAATGGGAGAGTTTGCAATTTTTGAAGCGCTTGTGTTGAGATAGCTCATCCAATAGCTGGAGGCGATCTTTGCTGGTCAACATGTCAGACTCTCTTGGAACCTGAGGAGCCAGGTCTAAAAGTCGCTGAGGACTTGTGGAAACCAGATTATCAAAGGAGAGGTAGGTGATTTCTGTTAAGGCTAGAGTATCTAATTCATTTAAAGGAAGGTCGTAAAAGGAATCGTGTGTGACATCTTTCAGATAGTCAAAAATATTGGTCATAAGAGCTCCTTTCTTTTTATTTATATTATCACAAACACATAGAATTTACTAGTTGGTTTGTACGATCTCTCTACATACCGACCTATAATGGTATGATTTAGATACATAGAAGACAGTTTGCTTTTATTTCAAACCTCTAAACATACTTGTTTGTATCTGTTTGTCGTCAATCCCATTCTCTTTTAAGAAATTTTTCATCTCATTTATATCATCAGGTTGGCCGGTTAAGAGATAAATAGCTTGGTTACCGTATTTCACAACCGCATTTTTTAAAAATGCTTGGCTTTGAGAAAAGGTTTCGCTAGTTTTATAAGTTAGATTCGGATTATTCTTACTAAGCTCTCTTAACTCATTATCAAAAATGTTTACTCCTTTGTCTAAATGATTAAGAATGATGGAGCGCTTACCAGCCCACTCTTTCATAATTGGACGTAGAGTAGAAATACCGACATCAGAGGCAAAACAAACTAGTGCTTGGTCATTGTCTTTAATAGATAAAGATGACTCCAGCCAACTCATCTCAATTTTACTACCAGCTGGTAAATGTGTTAAGATTTCCTTAAATACGCTACCACTATTATGGGTTACAATAAGAATTTCATCCTCATCAGGAGTGGAAGCAAGGGTTAGCCATCGGCTAGCCTGATCCTCCTTTACTGGACTTTTGTCTAGACCAAACGAACTGTCAGGAAGCTTAAACTGAGCATAGGAGCCAGCTTTCCATATTTGATTTTTTGGTTTTGTGATGTGAACTAAATACAAATCTCCTCTGGGATTTTCAATGGATTTTATCGATAAAGTTTGACTTCGTCCAAGATAGGTAATGATTCCCCAAGATATAAAGCCGAGCACTCCAAGTGTAGTTAGAATAATTATGAACATTTTTTTCCCTCGTTTCATTTTTAACTCCTATAGTGTAGTAATTTTCTATGAATGAATAATATTTTTTTTCATTCAATAATTTCCAAAAAATAAAGAAAAGATTTCTTTATTTCAGTATTCCTTTAATGAAGTTGGTTGCTAGTATTTCTACAGTTTTGCTAATATCTGGAAAATCATTTTCTGTGATATGCATATCCATGTAGTAAAATAGGTTGTAAACTTGTAAAATATCTTGAATTTTTTCTGGAGAATGGCCTTCAGCCTGCAAACGATGAGTAAAGGTTTTCACGAGAAATTGATGAAATGGATTCGTGACTTTCCCTTCTTCTGAGGAATAGTAGCTATGCAACTCATCTGCTATGGCAGGATTGTACCATTCTGCAAGGATTTTATTGGAAGAAACGAGTGCTCTGGATTGAGCAAAGAGTTGACTAATAAGATCAATCATATCAATTTCCCAATCCAGTTCTTCGATCATAGTTTGGCGAACACGGCTGTTTTCATCAATATAGATATCTAAAAAAATAGCTTCTTTACTTTCGTAATAGTTATAAAAAGATCCGACTGCCATATGAGCTTGTCTAGCAATTTCTGAAATTCCTGTCGCCTTGTATCCTTTTTTTGAAAAAACTTCATAAGCTGCGGATTTCAAAGTCTGTTTTTTGTCCAATTTGATTCACCTCTTTTCTGAATGAATATTAAATATTGTTCATTCATATCTTAACAAATCTTTTTCAGATTGTCAATCTGAAAGCTAGAACTTTTTACGGATACCACTCGATAAGGAGCGTTTCAATGTTAGAAGAGTATAGAGTGTCGTTTTAACTACACTCAAGGTTTGGAAGAATAGATATAAATTTTGGTTAAGGGGATGGATAAAAGAACTGAAATGAAGGTTGAAAAAATTAAAAATAAAAGGGTAGTGCTGGCACTATGTCTAAAAATAAGGTATGATATCAATGGGGTTATTCACTATCTGTTTTTGAGCTGTTGTGACAAGGAAATGTCAAAAAAGTATTAGATACTAAGCCCTCTATTTATACTAAAGGATTTAAGACTCCTAAAATTAGCAAAGGAGAATCAGATGCACAAGATTTTATTAGTAGAAGATGATCAGGTTATTCGTCAACAAGTCGGAAAAATGCTCTCTGAATGGGGATTTGAAGTGGTCCTGGTAGAAGACTTTATGGAAGTTTTGAGTCTATTTGTTCAGTCGGAGCCTCATCTGGTCCTCATGGATATTGGTTTGCCCTTGTTTAATGGATATCACTGGTGTCAGGAAATTCGCAAGATTTCCAAGGTCCCCATCATGTTTCTGTCTTCGAGAGACCAGGCTATGGATATTGTCATGGCAATCAATATGGGGGCGGATGACTTTGTGACCAAGCCTTTTGACCAGCAGGTTCTTTTAGCCAAGGTTCAGGGCTTGTTGCGTCGTTCCTATGAGTTTGGGCGTGACGAGAGTTTACTGGAATATGCTGGTGTTATCCTCAATACCAAATCAATGGATTTACATTATCAAGGGCAAGTCTTGAATTTGACCAAGAACGAATTCCAGATTTTACGCGTTTTATTTGAGCATGCAGGCAACATCGTAGCACGTGATGACCTTATGCGGGAACTTTGGAACAGTGACTTTTTCATTGATGATAATACCCTCTCTGTCAATGTGGCTCGATTGCGTAAAAAGTTGGAAGAGCAGGGCTTGATAGGATTTATCGAGACCAAGAAAGGGATAGGGTACGGATTAAAGCATGCTTGATTGGAAACAATTTTTTCTAGCCTATCTGTGTTCCCGTAGTCGTCTGTTTGTCTATCTGATTTCTTTGACGTTTCTGCTCTTATTCTTTCAGTTTTTATTTGCCAGTTTGGGAATTTACTTTCTCTACTTTTTCCTGCTGTGTTGCTTTGTAACCATCTTATTTTTCACTTGGGATATATTGGCGGAGATGCAGGTCTATCGTCAGGAAATTCTCTATGGGGAGAGGGAAGCCAAATCTCCATTGGAAATAGCCTTGGCTGAAAAATTAGAGGCGCGTGAGATGGAACTCTATCAGCAGAGGTCAGATTCAGAAAGAAAACTGACGGATTTGCTGGATTACTATACCTTGTGGGTCCATCAGATTAAGACCCCCATTGCAGCCAGTCAACTCTTAGTTGCAGAAGTGGTCGACCGCCAACTGAAGCAGCAATTAGAACAGGAAATTTTCAAGATTGATTCCTATACCAATCTAGTTTTACAGTACCTGCGTTTAGAAAGTTTCCATGATGATTTGGTCTTAAAGCAGGTTCAAATCGAGGACTTGGTCAAGGAAATAATTCGTAAATATGCTCTTTTCTTTATTCAAAAAGGCCTAAATGTCAATCTACATGACCTTGATAAAGAAATCGTGACGGATAAAAAGTGGCTATTAGTGGTCATTGAACAAATCATCTCAAACAGTCTCAAGTACACCAAGGAAGGTGGTCTGGAGATTTATATGGAGGGGCAAGAGCTTTGTATCAAGGATACGGGAATCGGGATAAAAAACAGTGATGTCCTCCGAGTCTTTGAACGTGGCTTTTCAGGATATAATGGACGCCTAACCCAGCAGTCATCTGGACTTGGACTTTACCTATCTAAGAAAATTTCTGAAGAACTAGGCCACCAGATTCGCATCGAGTCTGAGGTTGGAAAAGGAACGATAGTGCGGATTCAGTTTGCTCAAGTGAACTTAGTCCTTGAGTGAGAAGAGACAATGAGTTTTTACCCAATCTCTTTTTGCTATATTTCAGGATATTTGAAGACTGTTTTTTACAAAACCAATAATAGAATTTTTAATACGGAATATAGTATAAATACTGGTTCAAAGTGAAGTTTTGTATGCTTTATACTTTTGTTGAGTATAAAATCTATAAACTAAGGGTGAATTACAAAAATTAATTTGAGATGAAGTGAATTGTAGACTTGGGAAATGTCTCCTATTCGATTTCAGAATGAATCGTTGATACAGGATTAAAAGAACTGCAGCTTTCTTTTTATTTTGAATGATAGTAAAAACTGCAGTACTTGTGTGATTTACAATTATTGCACTCAATGTCCGAGTATCGCACTATCTGAAATAGGGAATAGTAGAGATTGTTCTGCGATATGTAAAAAAACGCATTAGCAAGGAGTATCGTATATGCTACCATATCTTAAAACTATTAGATGGTATCTCTTCTTTAATTTTCTTTTTGGTGTAGTATCGAATATCTGCACAGCTTTGTTACCGTATTTCACGCAGGCATTAATCAAAGGGGATTATCAAGTAGCTCTATATGGTTACTCTATGTCAGTGGCAGGCTATTTGAGTTGTAACTATATCCAAATGATACTTGATTGGAAGCAGGGGATTATCTTTTCGACTACTTTGAAAAATGAGTGGTTTCGTTCACTTCTGGGACTCAGTCACCACGATTTCAAGCAGAAAACAGTAGCAGAGTATATTTCCTATCAATCTAATGACCTAGATTCGTTGGAAAAGGATTACCTTCCTCCATTGATGAGTTTTATCAAACAAATTTTACGTATCATCATTTACGCTTTCATTATTAGCAGAACAATTAATCCTATTGTATCACTGATTTTAATCTTTTCCACTGGAATTAGTATTCAAATTCCTAAAATCGTTGGGAAGTTGACCGCTAATCGTAGACAGGTTTACTTGAAAAAACAAGGAGATTACTATCGAACTTTGGAGGATTTGCTCATGGGACATCATTTGGTAAATAAACTAACTATGTCGCATTTTTTGAATCAACAAAAGAGCTCTCTAAAGAATTTGCAGGATAAGTATTTTAAGTATGGTTTGACAAAAATTACAGGCATCTTATTGACAGGTGTTTCTTTTGAATTCATTAGTCTTGTTCTGTTTATTTATTTAGCCTACTCTCTATCTCACCAGCAACTCGGTATTCCTGAGGTGGTGGCGAGTTTCGGATATATTAATGCTTTTTCTGAACCAATACAGGAAATCCTTTATGATTTACAAATGTTAGAGTCCGTAAAGCCTGTAATCAAGAGTTTTCAAAACATTGTTGGGAGACCCGTTTCAGTTCAAGCACCTCAACATTCTTTTGATACGATTACTTTGAAAAACATTTCCAAACAACTGGGAGAATCAAAATTGATAATTACTTCCGCTACGATTCAAAAAGGGGATAAAATTGCGCTTATTGGTAAGAATGGGTCTGGAAAAAGTAGTCTTCTCAACATTTTAAATGGAACAGATGAAGATTTTGAAGGACAAATTGTGCTAGATGGGCTTGTTTTGGACCATCTTTGGGGAAGATTCGGTATGATTCTGCAACAAGAACATACATTTATTTCGAGTTATGAAAATAATGTAACGCTATTCAATAGTTTCAATGAAAAATTCAGAGAAGAAGATTTTGAAAAAATTCCACCACAATCCCTGTCAGGTGGTCAGCAACAACGAATGTATTTAAATCGTGAGAAAAATCGTAAAAATCCATTGCTTATCCTAGACGAACCTTTCTCTGCCTTGGATACTAATCAGTTTAAAATGGAATTGGAAAGAGTTCTGGAACTACCAAGTGCCGTCATTGTTACTTTACATCGCCAAAACGAATTATTAAGTAAGTTTGACCAAGTTTGGGAAATTAAGAATGGAGAACTTGTAATTTTGAAATAGCTAAATTATAAAGAATAAAACGCATAGTATTAAGGTTCAGGAGATACCGTTTTTCCTTCTTCGGATAAGGAAACAAAAATTTCTTGCTTCATCTATCTGTTCAATTGATAAATTTCGTCAGAGAAAGACTGTAAAATTTTTGATATAATGTTAAGGATGGACTGACGGATACTTAAAGGATAATGTTCAAAAGAATAACAGGTGAGAAGAAAAATATGTAAGATTGAACAGAAGTCTATCTACCATCATCCATGCAGAAACAAGATTATATGAAATAAAAGGAGTAACCAATGAACGGAAACTATTCAACACGTGAATACCGTGAGAAATTATATGATGACCTTCATGTTCGATTAAGAGATACAGTGATTTTGATGTGTGCGATTTTTATTGCCTCTATAGGTTTAAATATGAATTCAACAGCTGTCATTATTGGAGCCATGCTGATTTCCCCTCTTATGACACCGATTGTTGGACTGGGGTTTGGTTTAGCTATTTTTGATACGCGTTTAATCAAGCAATCTCTAGAGGTTTTATTTACTCAAGTATTGGTCAGTTTGCTTGTCTCGGCTCTGTATTTCTGGATTTCTCCCTTATCTTATGAAAGTAGCGAATTGATTGCACGAACCTCTCCAACCATTTGGGATGTTCTCATTGCTATTGCTGGTGGGATAGCAGGCGTCATTGGTTCAAGGAAAAAAGAAGCAAACAATATCGTGCCAGGAGTAGCCATCGCAACAGCTCTGATGCCACCTATCTGCACTGCAGGATATGGTTTAGCTAATGGAAATGTACGATTTTTATTTGGAGCTCTCTATCTTTTCTTGATCAACTGTGTTTTTATCATGCTAACCAATATTGTTGGAACAAGAATTATGATGAGAAAATCTCCCTTAAGTTCATTTAAAGAGCTAAACATTAAAATGAGAATTGGGTTGATATCCTTGATTGTATTATTGATTCTTCCAGCTAGTTATTCAGCAGTCACTCTGACGATAGATCAAGCGCGAAAAGAAGGAATCAGACAGTTTGTAGGAAAAGAGTTCGCCAATCATACGGTCATTAATCAAGTCTATAAGTCAAGGAACAATGAATTGGTCTTGACGGTTGTTGGAGATCCGATTTCAGAAGAAGAATTAGAAACGCTCCACCAAAAACAAGCCTCTTACGGTATTCAATCTGTTCAATTGAAAGTCAATCAAGTCCATAATTCGACAAAATTAGACGGTGAGACGACCAAGGAATTTTATGAAACCATTAATAAGTATATCGATCAAAAACTCTCTGAAAAGGATTCACAAAAAGATCTCGTAAAAGAAAATGAAGCAGACAAGGATTGAGGATATTGACCTTATCTAACTCATGAAAGCAAATCTTGTGTGGTGGTTTGGTCAATCACTACTAGCTCGGATTAAATAATACTCTTCGAAAATCTCTTCAAACCACGTCAGCGTCGCCTTACCGTACTCAAGTACAGCTTGCGGCTAGCTTCCTAGTTTGCTTTTTGATTTTCATTGAGTAAAAATATAAAAAGCAACAGCTGAAATAGTTGTTGCTTTTTAGGTAGCTAGGATTCTATCCTAGGTTTTATCTCTTATTTCTCAACGCGTGATTTGTTGGCGATATCAGCTAGGATAGCTTGAACAAAGTCATTAACTGAGACAGTTTGTGTTTCTTTTTGTCCGTAGCGACGAACGTTGACTGTTCCGTCTTCCATTTCCTTGTCCCCAACGATCAATTGGTAAGGAATCTTGCTTGTTTGTGACGCACGGATCTTGAACTGCATTTTTTCATTGCGCTCATCTACATCTGCACGGACACCACGGTCACGGAGTTTTTTAGCTACTTCCCATGCGTAGTCAACGTGTTTTTCGTTAGATACTGGGATGAGAGTTACTTGGTGAGGTGCTAGCCATGTTGGGAAGGCACCCTTGTAGTTCTCAATCAAGATAGCTGTGAAGCGTTCCATAGTTGAGATAACTCCACGGTGGATCATAACTGGACGGTGCTCTTCACCATCAGCTCCGATATATTTAAGGTCGAAGCGTTCTGGAAGTAAGAAGTCAAGTTGGATAGTAGAAAGAGTTTCTTCTTTTCCAAGAGCGGTCTTAACTTGAATATCCAATTTTGGTCCGTAGAAGGCTGCTTCACCTTCGGCTTCAAAGTAGTCCACGCCCATTTCATCAAGGGCTGCACGAAGCATGGTTTGGGCATTTTCCCACATTTCATCGTTATCAAAGTACTTGTGAGTATCTTGAGGGTCACGAAGAGAGAGGCGGAAGCGGTATTCAGTCAAGTTGAAATCTTCATAAACATCGATAATCAACTGAAGGGCACGTTGGAATTCTTCTTGGATTTGTTCTGGAGTCACAAAGAGGTGACCGTCGTTAAGAGACATTTCACGTACACGTTGAAGACCAGTGAGGGCACCAGATTTTTCATAACGGTGCATCATACCGATTTCAGCGATACGGATTGGCAACTCACGGTAAGAGTGAACATGGTGTTTGAAGACTTGGATGTGGTGTGGACAGTTCATTGGACGAAGGACAAATTCTTCCCCGTCACCCATGTCCATAGTTGGGAACATGTCCTCTTGGTAATGATCCCAGTGACCAGAAGTCTTGTAAAGCTCAACTGAAGCAAGTGGTGGAGTGTAAACGTGTTGGTAGCCAGAAGCCAACTCTTTGTCTACGATGTAGCGTTCCAATTCACGACGGATAGTTGCACCATTTGGCAACCAGAATGGAAGTCCTTGTCCAACTTCTTGAGAAATCATGAAGAGGTCAAGCTCTTTACCAAGTTTACGGTGGTCACGTTCCTTAGCTTCTTCACGCATTTGGAGGTAGTTTTTCAAGTCTTTCTTGTCGAACCAAGCTGTACCATAGATACGTTGCATCATAGCGTTGTCGCTATTTCCACGCCAGTAAGCACCCGCTACATGGAGAAGGTGGAAGATTTGGATGCGGCCTGTTGAAGGGACGTGTGGGCCACGGCAAAGGTCTACATATTCACCCTGACGGTAGATAGTCAGACCACCTTCGTCTTCTGAGTGTTCTTCAATCAATTCCAACTTGTAAGGGTCATTTTTGAAGATTTCACGTGCCTCGTCTTTAGTCACTTCTTCACGGATTGATGGGAAGTTTTCTTTGACAATTTTTTGCATTTCTTCTTCGATACGAGGAAGGTCTTCGTTAGAGATTTGACCAGCTGTGTTGTCAGTATCGTAGTAGAAACCATCTTCGATGGCTGGACCAACTCCCAAGTGAATGTCTGGGAAAAGACGACGAGCTGCTTGGGCGAACAAGTGAGCAGCTGAGTGACGCAAGATTGGAAGGGCATCTTCGTGATCAGGTGTCACAATTTCGATGTTTCCATCTTCAGTGATGGCACGAGTAGTGTCGATGAGTTTGCCGTTGAATTTACCAGCCAAGGCTTTTTTAGCTAGGGAATTGCTGATAGATTGGGCAATTTCAAAAGTTGTAACGCCAGATTCGAATTCACGAACAGCGCCATCTGGGAAAGTAATGTTAATCATGATGTTCTCCTTACTTATATTATTGACGAATGTGTTAACCCTATTCTGAGAACAGGGACAGAGGACTGTGAAAGCTAGAAAAAAAGCGACATCCTCGAAAGGACGTCGCAACGTGGTTCCACCTTCATTTATGTTCCTCAAAAAAGAGGGACACCTCTGATTGGCTCTAACGTGGCCACCGTTTTATGTTTTCATAAAAAACTCAAGAGTAGTATCAGTTTAGGCTTCCTATGCGTTTCCAGCAACCACGCACTCTCTAGTAGAAAGGGACTAAGTGACTTGTCTCTATGGATTATTATAGCATGATTGTGAAAATTTTCAAGATTTTTGTAGATTTTTTTGAATTTTCTTCATTGAAAAAGTGCTTGCTATGCTTTGTTAGGTGTAATGAGAAATCATCTTTTTGGTAGGAATTTACCTTGATAAAAGTAGTGTTCTGGATTAAGTAAGAGTGGGTTACAGGTAACTATTATACAGTATTTTTTGTTATAATATTAAAAAGATATATAAGAGGAAATGAGGAGAAAGAATGACGAAAATAGCTCTTCTTTCAGATATTCATGGAAATACCACCGCTTTGGAGGCTGTTTTGGCAGATGCTCGGCAGCTAGGAGTGGATGAATACTGGCTTTTGGGAGACATTCTCATGCCAGGGACAGGGCGTAGAAGGATTTTGGACTTGTTGGATCAACTACCGATTACGGCTAGAGTTTTGGGAAACTGGGAAGACAGTCTTTGGCATGGTGTCCGCAAGGAATTGGATAGTACTCGTCCCAGTCAACGCTATCTTTTGCGCCAGTGCCAGTATGTTTTAGAGGAAATTTCCCTAGAAGAAATTGAACTGCTCCACAATCAACCTCTCCAGCTTCATCGTCAGTTTGGGGATTTGACGGTAGGAATTAGCCACCATCTTCCTGATAAGAACTGGGGGCGAGAGTTGATTCATACTGGAGCGCAAGAGGATTTTGACCGCTTGGTGACCAATCCGCCTTGTGATATTGCTGTTTATGGTCATATTCACCAGCAGTTGCTTCGTTACGGGACTGGTGGGCAATTGATTGTCAATCCGGGTTCGATTGGGCAACCTTTCTTTCTAGATGCCCAGTTGCGGAAGGACTTGCGAGCTCAGTATATGATTTTAGAATTTGATGACAAAGGCTTGGTAGATATGGACTTTCGACGGGTGTACTACGATGTGGTAGCTGAATTGCAGCTGGCTAAAGACTTGAAACTTCCCTATTTTGAGGTTTACTATGAAAGTCTGGTCAATGGTATCCACCATACCCACAATCAGGAATTTTTGAGAGAATTGGCCCAGAAAGAGGGCTACGATAGGGAGTTAGATGTCTGGTTGAAAAGTGGTAATGATTGACATTACAACTGAAAAGGGTATAATAAAAGAAAAAGAAGAGTAGAGGCAGGATAGCCTTGTAAAAAGGAGAAGAGGATGCAAATTCCAAGTAGATTTACCATTGCGACTCATATGATGATTATTATCGCTCTCGAGGGGAAGGAAAGCAAGGTGACCAGTGATTTTCTGGCTGCTAGTGTCGGGGTCAATCCTGTCATTATCAGAAAGACCTTGTCCCAGTTGAAGAAGGCAGAGCTGATTTCAGTAGCGCGTGGAACGGGCGGAACAGAGATTGTCAAGGATCTCAAGGACATTAGTCTTTTAGATGTTTATCAAGCGGTTGAGTGTCTTGGTAAGACCGGTCAACTCTTCAGTTTCCATGACAATCCGAATCCAAATTGCCCAGTTGGAGCTCATATTCATGATGTTTTGGATCAAAAATTGGAGAGAATTCAGCTGGCTATGGAGGCTGAACTTGGTCAGACCAGTCTAGAACAAGTCGTGTTTGACGCAGAGAGTCAAATGAAGGAGTAAAAGGGATAGATGCCCTCTTTTTTACGCCGGATAATTATGATAAAATGTAGTTATTAAAGGAGGAAGAAATGTATCTCGTTATAGGAATTGTATTAGCCTTTATAGTGTCATTTTGGAAGGATAATAGAAGTTTGTGGAATCCAGTCCTATTTTTATTATCCCTCATTTCAAGTTATATTTCTCTATCCCACCTTTTTTATAAAAATGGGTATGAGAATGTTCAGTTAGCTTTTTATGTAGTTGCCTTTGTTTTACTCCCGTTTCTGATTTTTTTGAGTGGTATCTTTTTAATCTATAATGGTGTTATCCTGCTGAAGCGAGAGGGACGTTCAAAAGCCAATTATCTCTCAACGCTTTTTGGAATAGTCATTTTGGTATTTTTTCCCTTGATTTCATTTCGATTAGGAGGTCAAAATGAATTATTTTATACACATCACTTTCTAAATATTTTATTTGTATTAATCGTTTATTCTTACTTTATTTTTGGTTTTGCTTTCGTAGGTTTTATGTTGTACTCTATTTTATATCTCTTTATTCCTAAGAGGAAGCATTATGATTTTATTATCATTCACGGTGCTGGCTTATTAGGCGGAGAAAAGGTAACACCTTTGCTAAAGAGGAGAATTGATAAGGCAGTAGAAGCTTACCACAAGTCTAAGAATTCTAACATAAAAATTATTGCCAGTGGTGGTCAAGGAGGAGATGAGAAGATTTCTGAAGCGCAGGCCATTACAAACTATCTTCTTGAAGAGACAGATGTTCCCCAAGATGCGATTATTCTGGAAGATCAATCAAGGACTACCTACGAGAACCTTCTCTTTTCTAAGGAACTTGGTGAGGAACTGGTAGCCAAACCTCAATTCCTCTTTGTTACAAATGACTATCATGTTTTTCGTACCAGTACCTATGCTCGCCGTATTGGGATGAAGGGAGATGGTCTTGGTTGCCGTACAGCCGCCTACTATATCCCATCGGCCTTTATCAGAGAATATATTGCTCTATGTGTGAAGATGAGATGGCTTTTTATCGCCTTCTATATTTTATTAATTTTAGCTCTGATTTTCTCCTATAGAGGTGTTCTATGGTAATATCTAAAATTCATATTGTAATTCTTGTTAGAATCTCTAAAAAATCTTGTAGTAACCCTAAGGGAAAAATTGTCACTAGTAATGAAAGAGCAGGGTAAGTGATTGTGAGTGCGGTTTTTGGAGCGGTTTTATGATTGTTCGTCAATCAATTGAACAATTTCTAACCTAGTTGCAGATTTTCAGAGAGAGTCAAAAATAGGCAACTGAATATGAGTAGACTAGAATTTTACAGTCAACGACAAATAAAAATGTGAACAGCAACAGAGGTTCACATTTTCTTTTTGGTCTATGGCAAAATGGCTTTTAGTTCCTTCAGGAAAGTTTGTAAGGTTACGATCGCTTGTTCTCCTTGTTGTGGTTGGTAGAGTAGTTGGAAATACTTGCGAATAGTTTCTTCAAATTGTTTAGTTTCAGGATTGAACATATAAAGTTCATTACCATTAATTGCTGACGCTGCAACAGGAAAACCCTTTAAAATAACATCAGGGTATCCATCATTATTTAAGTCTTGTATTTGAACCAAATGATCTGCAGTTAGAGGGGGATGTGACATACTTTCAATAATTTGTATTTTTTTAGTTTTTTTATTTGTAATGACAGCCTGATAATCCATATCAGAAAGTGGTTTTATCTTAATTCCAAAAGAAAAATTTGCTACTGGTGGATAAACACTTTCTTTTCCAACTACGTTTCCACTTTGCACGGCGCACGCAGTAGAAAATAAAGAAAGTGCAATAAAAGGAATTGTGAATAGTTTTTTATATTGCATTACTCCTCCT
>ERZ1699233.43-NODE-43-length-15770-cov-4.114748_pt1 | contig 15770 bp, 15 predicted proteins | sample MGYA00581539_ERZ1699233 | MGnify/ENA primary metagenome ERZ1699233 (study PRJEB42319, sample SAMD00040316) | human oral metagenome | material: saliva | host: Homo sapiens | study: EMG produced TPA metagenomics assembly of PRJDB4115 data set (Metgenomic analysis of... | reverse complement strand
CTCGCGTAGTGTATTCCAATCAAAAGCTTTCTCTGCTTCTGTTACTTTATTTTGTGCTTTTTTTACATCAACTGCTCTCTGAGCAACTTGAGTTTTTACCTTATTAACAACTGTTTCTTGTTTTTCAACACTTGCTTGGGCTTGTTTCTCATCTTGTTTTGCCCCTGCCAACCTATCTTCAGTTTTCTTGACAGTTACTTGTTTGGCTACAAGATCCTTTTCTACATTTTTAATTTTTTCAGGACTAGCTTGTTTAGCAAATTCTTGTGCTTGTTTCAAAGCATCATCTGCTTTGTTCTTATTTGTCACAGTAGATGCATGATCTTGTTGCATTTTATCAACAAGCTTCTGAGCATTTTTTTCTTCCTCAATTGTTTGATTCAGTTTTATTTCCGCATTTTTTACATCAGATTCTGAAACGTCAGCATCCTTTTTAGTTTCTGATTGGTTAACAGTTGACTTAGTCGAATGTTTATTTACAACCTCATCAGCTTGTGCATGACCATTAAAAGCAGTTACCATTGCAGTTGCAACGCCCAAACCAATCAACACTTGTTCCTTTTTCATAAAATCACCCTTTCTTTAAAATATTTACCTTATCTATACAAATCATATTATTTATCTTTTACAAATAACCTTCTCTAGCCATAAATAGATTCAAATTTCTTTATAGCTTGCTCTCTCAATTAAATACAATCTGATAGAAAATGAAGTAAATAACTATCAATACCAGTTCTACAGCAAGTTCAAATTTAACATCACGACCTTCAACGTCGTGTTTGAAAATAGCTACAGCTAAAACAAATAGAATGACGCTTAACAAGCTCATAAACATCATTCTAGAACAACCTCTCTATTCCCCTACTCTCCCAACTGGGCACTGTAAGCGATGATCTGATTAACCGTATCAGACAAGAATTGGATGGTATCACGAAGTGGTTTGTCCGTTGAAATGTCCGCTCCGATAATCATGGCTGACTCAAGCGGTGTCTTGCTACCACCTGACTTAAGGAGATTGAGCCAGTCCTCAGCTCCAGTTTCTGAGTTTTTCAGATGGAGGTAACCCGCAGTCGAGATAACAAGACCAGCAGAGTAAGTGTAACTATACAAGCCCATATAGTAGTGAGCTTGGCGCATCCAAGTCAGAGCCGCATCGTCGTCAATTTCAATAGCATCTCCCCAGAAATCTGTCAAAACTTCCTTCATAATGCTGTTGAGTTTGCTTGCTCCAAAGGTCTCCCCTTCTTCAATCAATGTATACACTTTACGCTGGAAGGCTGCTTCCAAAAGGTGAGTGATAAAATTATGGAAATATGTATCTGTCAAACGGTGAGCCAAAGCGAAGCGTTTTTGACGTGGGTCGTCAGATTGGTGCTCCAAGTAGTCACTGAGGAGCAATTCATTGAAAGTTGACGGTGCTTCAACATAGTAGGTAGACATGTGGGCGTTGAAATAGCTTTGGTGATTGTCTGAAAAGATGAATTGACCAGAATGCCCGATTTCATGAATCAAGGTATAAACGTCGCTCAAACGACCTGTCCAGCTCATGAGGACATAAGGGTGCACGCGATATGGATCCGCCGCATAACCACCAGAATCCTTGCCACTATTGGCAGCAAAGTCCACCCAGCGCTCTTCTTGATAGCGAGCAACTTCCTGACAATATTCCTGCCCCAAAGGTTCTACCGACTTCATGACCAAATCATAGGCGTCGTCAATAGTCACTTGAGGATTAAGAGCGCTATCCAAGTCCAATTTCCAGTCTGCAAAAGTCATCTTTTCAAGACCATTCACCTTGGCAACATGTTTGAGGTATCTCTGAGCAACTGGCGCAAAATCCTTCATGATGAGGTCAATCTGACGGTCAAACATGGCACGGTCTACTTCTTGTTCAGCCAGAAGATAATCAAAGACTGAGTCGTAACCCTTCATATCTGCCAGTAGTTTTTCAGACTTGACTTGGGCTAGATAGGCTGCTGCAGCAGTATTTTGGTGCTTACGAAGTCCCTCTGAGAAAGAACGGAAAGATTTCTCACGAACTTCAGCGTCCTCATGGTTTTGGTAGAAGTTCTCATAGGTAACAAAGCTATTTTTGTAGGTCTTGCCATGGGCTTCAAAGTCAGCCATTTCAAAGTCCCCAGCTCGCATTTTAGTGTAAATATCCTGTGGACTGTAGAAAACTTCACCGAGATTGGTCAAGGCCTTCTCCACATCAGCCCCTAGGTAGTGGGCTTTTTTGATTTTTGCCTGACGAATGGCAGCTGTTAAATGTGGCAATTCACCCAAACGATCCAAAACTTCCTCATCAGCTTCCACCAAGGCATCGTCAAAGAAGGTCAAGGCTACGCTGGCATCTGTTTCAAATTCCATCCCAGCTTGGGCAATGTTGGCAAATTCGTCATTGCTATAGTCTGTCGTCTGAGGCATAAAACCATAGTTACCAATATGGCTCATCTGAATGTAGATTTGTTCCAATTCCGCAAAGGCCTTCTCAAAATCCTCAAAAGTATGAAGATTGCCCTTGTAATCACGGCTAAACTGGTTGATGTCTTCACGAGCCTTCTCGATTGCACGCAAGAAATCCTCACGGTCTTGGTATAGGGCTGTTAAATCCCAAAGTTCCTTCTCTGGAAATTCTGAACGGTGTTTTTGTTCCATTTTCTTCCTCTTATTTCTCTAATTCTAATAAAACACTAAGGGCTGATAAAGCGTAAAGTGGTGCTGTTTCTGCTCGCAAAATACGAGGACCAAGTCCTGCCAATACTGCTCCTTTAGCTTCGAAACTTTCGATTTCTGCAGGTGACAGACCACCTTCTGGACCAAAGATAAAGAGCAATTTGTCTCCTTTTTCAAGACCAGAGACCGCTTGTAAGAGCGCAGCGGCTTCACCTTCTTTGGCCGACTCTTCATAAGCCACTACGATGCGGTCAAATTGGTCAAGTTGGGCTAGAAAATCTGCTTTTTTCTCAAAAAGCTGGATACTTGGAACCAGATTACGCTTGCTTTGCTCTGCTGCTCCAAGGGCGATTTTTTCTAGTTTTTCAACCTTTTTACCCAATTTCTTGCCATCCCACTTAGCAACGGACCAATCGGCAGGAAAGGCCCAGATTTGGCTAGCCCCCAGCTCGGTTACTTTTTGAGTGATAAACTCCAGCTTGTCCCCCTTGGGAAAACCTGATGCTATGGTCACTTGGACTGGTAGTTCCACATTGTCAGCTAATTCTTGAACCAACTCAAACTGACGAGCTTCCACATCTAAGACGCGCGCCAAGCGCTTGATACCATCATCAAAGACCAAAGTAACCTCATCATCTTCTTTCAAGCGCATGACCTGAAACATATGCTTGCTGGTTTCCTTGTCCTCGATGGTAACAGGTGAGATAGCACGGCCTTTGACAAAATACTGTTGCATACTAGCCTCCAATCACACCAGAGATATCCTTGGTCTTCTTGAAAACACAGGCATTCCATTCCCCTTGAACCATGTGAGTTTCAAGGAAAAATCCAGCTGACTCAGCCGACTCGCGCACCATGTCCCACTTGTCCTTGATAATCCCACTCATGATGAGGTAGCCTTCGTCCTTGACCAAGCGGTAAGCATCCTGTGTCAAATGAACAAGGATATCCGCCAAGATATTAGCTACAATCACATCTGCCTCAATCTCAACACCCTTAAGCAAGTCTCCTGCAGCTACATGGATGTTTTCCATACCTGGGTTGAGTTCAATATTTTCCTGAGCAACACGAACTGCTACATCATCTAGGTCATAGGCAAAAATTTCCTTAGCACCAAGCAGCGAGCTGGCAATAGAGAGAACCCCTGAACCAGTCCCCACATCCAGCACCGTTTCGCCACCACGGAGAACCTGCTCTAAGGCAAAGAGGCTCATCTTAGTGGTTGGATGGGTCCCAGTTCCAAAGGCCATACCAGGATCCAGCTTGATAATCTTTTCTCCCGCAGTCGCCTCATAGTCTGTCCAAGACGGCACGATAGTCAAATCATGAGTAATGCGAGCTGGTTCATAGTATTTCTTCCAGTTGTCTGCCCAGTCTTCCTCAGCCAAGGCAGTCGTCCCCATCTTGACCTCACCCAGATCCATAAAGTCTGTCAATTCTGCTAGACGAGCCTGCAAATCTGCCTCAACCGTTGCTACATCAACCGTATCAGGGTAATAGGCTGTCACAACGATTTCTTCTTGCTGCTCGACCTCTGGGAAAATCTCTCCAAAACGGTCGACATTCCCCACATAGTCCATACTGTCTTCGATCGCAACACCTTGCGCTCCCAACTCGATTAAGAGATTGGAAACCAATTCCTCCCCCTCACGCTTGACTGTAACTTTTAACTCTTGCCATGTTTCCATCATTAAGATACCAAGCCCGTAAAACACAAAACCAAAATAGGAAATTCTCTGAAGACGATTGTGTCTATGTGAAATTTATCTTTTTGGCACAGTGTTTAGGGCGGGTTCAGTTTAGAAATGTAACTGAACCATCCTTTCTAATCACTTACTTTTAAATAACCTTTTAATCTCTCTTGCAACTGAGGTACAACTTGACTGGAACTAAGAAACTCCTCAACATTCATGAGCTGATAGCCCTGTCCTTCATCACCAAATACGATACTGTCAAACTGCTCCTGTGTCAACTTTCCAACTAGAAAAACGGATTGTTTATCCGCAAAAACCATACTTGGATATACCTTCGCCCAAAGCAGACAATCCTCAGTCAGATGAATTCCCAGTTCTTCATAAACTTCACGCGCTGCGCACTCAAAAGGACTTTCATCACCTTCGCGTCCACCACCGGGCAGTTCCCACATATTGGGCCAGGGAATGCTTGCCTTATCATCGCGTAAGAGAGTCAAGAGCTTATCCCCACAAAACAAAGCAATCTTGCAGCCTGTGAAATCAGAAATTTCTATTTCCATATTAGACTCCTTCGGTTAATTCCTTTTCCAGCTCGGCTAACCAGTTTTGATAATAGCTTTTCTCATCCCGTAACATCCGGCTGCTATTCATTTTATGTCTAGCAATCTTCATAGCCTTGTGAGTTTGAACTACATCTTTCTTTACCTTAAATTGATACCAAGCTTGAATGACCTGCATATCTGCTGTTTTTATAGATAAAAAAGATTTGACTCCTCGAATACTTGCATATTCTTCCGCTTTCTTATTATCTCCTTCTATTAGAGCAATTTGAAGAAGGTATAATTGAGAAATAGTTTTAGACATTGGATTATCTGTTTTCTCTAACACAGACTGAAACTGTTGCTTTGCAAGCTCTATATTATCATCCAATATGAATACCAATCCCTGAAGATTCTGAACACTTTCTGCAAAACTTCCTCTCACATCCTCATCAACAGACATGATAAAGTCTTTTAAATCATATTCTTGAGGAGCTAGCAAGGTCTGGGCAGAATGCCTCAACATCAGGTAGGCGTATTTGGTATTTTCAGGGTGTTGTAGTAATTCCCAAATTTTTGCGCCATCGGTGATGCCGACTGGCAAAATGTTATTTAGGAAGAAAGACAAATTAAGAAAAATCCAAGTCCCTGCAAAATACCAGCTTCTTGTCAAAATTCCAAATACTATCGCCAATAATATCAAGCTGAGATGAACCATCAAGCCTCCTGAAAGCATCAGGATGATTCTTTGATCGCTTTCATCCTCTTTTAAACCAATATACTGAGCACCAACATTTTTCAGAATGGCTGTTCTACTAAGATGAAACCTTCCTGACTTTTTGGTCAAAATAAAATGTCCTAACCCAAAAGCCACCAGCCAATAGCCTGTCAAGTAGCCACAAAAAGCATGTCCCAACTCATGAAGAATAAAGATTAAATACATACTTAGAAGAGCGAAGGAATAACCAAAAGTAAAGACTAAAACTGCAGAATACCCCAACTCTGCAAATGCGATGGTTCCACAAGCACAAGCCAGCATAATAAAGACAACAGCTAGCACATAAACCAAATAAATCCCAATTTTCTTCATAAAATCTCCAACCAACTCCTAGTATCTCGGATAAGGATAAAATTCTACCTCTTCCAAACCAACTTTTCCTTCTTAAAAGACTTCTTCTTTAACATACTTAAATAAACTTTCTTCATTCTTAAAGTAATACTTTACAAAGATAAATGACATAGCGTTGTTAAAATATTCTTTAGTTCATAAGAACATATAATCAATTGTGACTAACTATAATAATTTTTTACACACTTATGAAATGCAAGATTTATATAAATTAAATAGACTATTTATGAATCCATAGATAGTAAGATTAGTCCTCCCGCGATTAAAATAGTTAAAAAAGTAGTGACAATTGGATCCCAAAATATACCCCAAAAAATAATTAAGAATACAATATAAATCAAAGAGGCTATATATTTTCGTTCTTTAATCCCCCAAAAAATAAGAAATATAAGGGATATTGCCCAAAATAATCCTAAAAACAAATGAAAATAATACCCATCTACTTGCACAATTTCAAACGCTTCACGAAGCGCTCCTAATCTTTGTTGCTTTATACTAATAATTTTTGGGCTATGCTTAAATGCATATATCCACCAAGACATAAAAATCTCAATTATAAATATAATTCCTAATTTCACTGGATTTTCCACATAATCTTCAAAGTAGTTCATAAATTCACCATCATTTCTATTTTAAAAGTAATCCTAAGAGAAAAGCAACGATTGCCCATATAAGTGATAGTTTAGGAGCTTCAATACTTTTATTTGTTCCGACTAACCATTTATAAATTGCCTCAAAAGTATCATATACTATAAGTGATACTACAAAAACTGTAACCAATAGAAGGACCAAGAAGCAAGTATTTTCTAGTACACTCTTGTCTATCTTCAAAAAATAAAAGCTACTACTGTCAAAATTAACAAATGAATCTTTATCTATCCAAAAGAACAATAAATCTATAGCTAATGCAACGAACATTGATATAACATTATATTTTTTCTTTGGGATAAGAAACAAAAGAAATAGAATACAAAAAATTGTAAGTATCAACGGTAAATTCATAAAATTATCAGTTTTAGATGCATGATTAATTTTTATATGAGATAGATAAGAAATGTTGGTCTTCATCCAACTTAAAGTTAAATAATTTACTAATCCCGTAATCGCAAATATTCCAAGTACTTTTACCCTAATTTTCTTTAAGAAATTTACTAATTTTACATATGATTGCCCAATTAAGTCATTTAGTTGACTGATCCGTGAAAATTTAGTTTCTTTTGATGAAAAAATTTTACTTAAACGACTTTCCATCCCATTTGATAAGTGTACATGCTTATTTTTTAATTTTTGTTGTGCATCCATATAGTCTTTTGCATATATAGAATGCGTAGTTATTTTTTTTGTATCTATGGCAACAACCTTTGTCTTATCTTTTTGGTAATATATTTTCTTCATATACTTCCTCGCTAGTCTCTAGTATCTCGGATAAGGATAAAACTCTCCCTCTTCCAAACCTACTTTTCCTTCTTCAAAGACTTCTTGGTTCCATTCCATGACAAATTCTTCTGCTTCTGGGTCTTCCAAAAAGTCCATGAGGGCATCTAGTCCAACCTCGGCAGTGTCTTTAAGGAATAGAGCAAAATAAGCTAAAAATTCACGAGAAAAACCTTTTTTAGGTAGGTAAGGAATAACCGTCAAATAGTCTTCCTCATTGACTGTTGATTTGGCAGGATTGTAAAAAAGCACTGCTTCCTCAAAGAGAATGTCATCTGACGAAACCTCTCCGTCTTCATCTACCATCTCCACACCTGCAGCGTTTTGCGCTTCCAATAGAAAACTCACTTCAACCGCGTGGTTACGCTTGTCCCAACTAATCTCAAAGTCAAAGGGAAAATTCTTCTCCAACTCTTCCTCTAAAACATCTAAAAATCCGTATGTTGCCATTTTGTCCTCTTTCTATGCGACTCTTTAATCGCCCCGATTGCTCGGAAATATGCTAAAATAGATACTACCATCTTACCACATATACATCAGAAAATCCACGTTAGAAAGGACTGCTATGCCAGACAATCTCGCGCTTCGCATGCGCCCTAAAACCATCGACCAGGTCATCGGCCAGGAGCATCTGGTCGGACAAGGAAAAATCATCCGTCGCATGGTGGAAGCCAACCGCCTGTCTTCCATGATTCTATATGGACCTCCGGGAATCGGCAAGACCAGTATTGCCTCTGCCATCGCAGGGACGACCAAGTATGCCTTTCGAACTTTCAATGCGACAGTTGATAGTAAAAAACGACTGCAAGAAATCGCCGAAGAGGCGAAATTTTCTGGTGGCCTCGTCCTATTACTAGACGAAATCCATCGTCTTGACAAGACCAAGCAAGACTTTCTTCTTCCACTCTTGGAAAGTGGACTGGTCATCATGATTGGCGCTACGACTGAAAATCCTTTCTTTTCTGTCACTCCTGCCATTCGTAGCCGTGTTCAAATTTTTGAGTTGGAACCTCTGTCTAACCAAGACGTCAAAGAGGCCCTGCAGATAGCTCTAAGTAACCCTGAGCGTGGTTTTGATTTTCCAGTAGAACTAGATGAGGATGCGCTGGATTTCATTGCTACCTCTACAAACGGAGACCTTCGCTCTGCCTTCAACTCACTGGATTTGGCAGCTCTCTCTACCCCTGAGAATGATAAGGGCATCCGCCACATCACCCTCGACATCATGGAAAATAGCCTGCAGCAGAGCTACATCACTATGGATAAGGATGGAGATGGCCACTATGATGTTCTCTCAGCCCTGCAAAAGTCTATCCGTGGCTCAGATGTTGATGCCAGTCTTCACTATGCTGCCCGCTTGATTGAGGCTGGTGATTTGCCAAGTCTCGCTCGTCGCTTGACTGTTATCGCCTATGAAGATATCGGCTTAGCCAATCCTGAGGCCCAAATTCATACCGTAACTGCTCTAGATGCTGCACAAAGGATTGGTTTCCCAGAAGCCCGCATTCTCATTGCCAATGTCGTGATTGATTTGGCCCTTTCTCCAAAATCCAACTCAGCCTATGTAGCTATGGATAAGGCACTTGCCGACCTCAAAACATCAGGGCACTTGCCTATTCCGCGACACCTGCGTGATGGGCACTACAGTGGAAGCAAGGAACTGGGGAATGCCCAAGACTATCTCTATCCACACAACTATCCTGGAAATTGGGTCAAGCAAGACTATCTACCAGAAAAAATTCGTAATCATCACTATTTCCAAGCAGAAGATACTGGTAAATATGAACGGGCTTTGGCTCAAAGAAAGGAAGCTATCGACCGTTTGCGAAAAATCTGAAATCCTTTTCAAAAAATTGCACTTTCCTCTTGATTTTTTTTGAAAAAGTGGTATTATATAAACATAGAAACGCTGTGGTGTACGACTTCACACTTAAGTGTTGACCGACTATTTTTTGTATTATTAGGGAAACAAAAGTCTTCTAACAGCATGTAGGCCGTCTCACACGGAAACAGCTTCAGTTAGAGCGAGTTGCCCACCTGCTTAATTGCGCGGGTTCAATACAAACCGTGAAGTTTCGGCACCAATACAGCTTTTTTCTTTGCCTCCTTAGCTCAGCTGGCAGAGCAGCGGACTCTTAATCCGTGGGTCACAGGTTCGATCCCTGTAGGGGGCATCTAAATACAACAGGAAAAAGCCTTGTAAATCAAGGCTTTTTTTGCTTGTCTATAACTGATTTACCCCATCATTTGTCCCACATTTTAAATCTATCTTTTCTTTTTGAATCAAATTACATCTTTACAAATAGTGTAAAGCCAGTTACTTTTGCTTTGATGCCATACAATATTTTCATGTAGAGAAGACAAATTTTATCTTCTCTTTTTATTTTCAAAATAATAAAAACTGATTTTCTTTTCATAAATCAGACTGAAACTTCCAAATTTTCCATTTTGTTTATTGATATTTCCTCTAAAAAGGTGTATAATATTTTTATTATCAAACTATACTATACTATATAGGGGGTATTGAAATGAAATTTTCTAATCGTTTACTGCTATTCCTTGCAGGAGTTGTTTTTGTCCTTTTAGGACTTTTCCTATTTACAAACCCAGTAGCTAATCTTGTTGCTTACAGCTGGTGGATTGCATTTGGTTTACTGGTTTCTTCTATAGCAGCTATTTTAGGCTATTTCTCTGTACCAAAAGAGCTTCGCTCACCAGCTCATCTTTTCCAAGGGATTGTTAATCTTCTCTTAGCTCTTTACCTCGTTGCCTATGGCTTTGTGACGCTGCCAGTTGTCATTCCAACTATTTTAGGAATTTGGTTAATTGTAGAAGCCATTATAGCTTTCTTTAAAGGCAATCGTCTGGGATTGATTTTCCCTATTATTGGCAACCATATCATGTGGATAGCGTTGCTTGCATTTTTACTAGGTCTAGTGATTTTGTTCAATCCAGTAGCTACAAGTGTCTTTGTCGTTTATGTCGTTGCCTTTGCATTTTTAATTGTTGGTTTCACCTATATCCTTGATGCCTTTCGTAAATAATCTAGCTGCCATTTTGGGCATATTAAAATAGCTGGGAAGTTACATTCTCAGCTTTTTCTGTTGCCTCCTTAGCTCAGTTGGTAGAGCAGTAGACTCTTAAGCTATGGGGCGCAGGTTCGAGCCCTGCAGGGGGCACATCTAAATCAACAGAAATAAGCCTTGAAACCAAGGCTTTTTTTAACGTCTAATAGCTTTTTGTAGAAAAGTATTTAAAAATAAAAGAGAAGAGAATCTCTCACTCTCTTCTCAGTATATCTTATTAAATTTAGTTTTTCTTAATCTAGCTGATTTTCCTTTGCAACGACAAATTCCTTAACCAATCGATAGATAACAGCAAATATCGGTGTAAAGAATATCATCCCAAGTAAGCCAAAGAGATTGCCTCCAATACTAGCAGCCGCAAGCGTGAAAATAGCTGGCAAACCAATAGACTGACCTACAACTCTAGGATAAATAAGGTTTCCTTCAATCAGCTGTATAACTTGATATAGAAGAAGAGAAAGTAAGGCTTGAGTAGGACTCACTGTGAAGATAAAAATCGCTCCCACAACACAAGCAATCATAGGCCCTACATAAGGAATGAACGATAGCACTCCTGCAAAGATACCTGTCATTACTCCATAGGGTATCCCAAACACGCTGTAACCAACCGCTATCATAACTCCTATGATAACTGCTTCAATCAGCTGACTCATCAAAAATTGGTCATAAGTCTCTAGTGCTACTTGTCCAATGTAAGTCAACTTTATCACCACCTTCTCTGGAAGAAAAACTTTTAGAAGTCGACTCGTCATCGCTGCCAGATGTTCCTTACTGGATAAAAATAAAAAGGTGAAGACTATAATCAAAAAGGCATTCATCAAACTTGAAAAAATATTGCCGATATTACTAGTCAGACCTGATAAAAAACCTATCAAAGCTTGGCTAATAGAACTAGATTGTCCCTGTATGCCTGATACGATAGTTGACAACATGTCTTTGGTTACAAATTCCGAGCTGCCTAGCAATTTCCCAAGTTGAGTAAGGACTGTTGAAAGGACTGTTCCCAGCTGACTAATAGTCTGGGCTAGGGTTGGCAGCACCAAAACCAAAAGAGCAATCACGATTAAGATAAGAGCTAGGAAAACAAGTACCATGGCAATCGGACGACGCAACTCTGCCTTTACCTTCAATTTAACTAAGTACTGTTCAATTTTTTTCATAGGAACATTAAGCACAAAAGCAATAACAGCACCATAAATCAAGGTTGATATTACATCAAAGAGAGAGATTGCTCCTGATATAAAGCTCGATGCATTCAGAATTACAAGAGCAACCAGCCCTATAAAAAGTATTAACGGGGTGTATTTTTTTACTAAGTTCATAAATTCTCCTTAATAAACATGTTTAGATACGACTATACTATTTGGTTTTTCAAACTCTCGATTAAGGTAGGCTTGGTAAGTTCCTGGAGCGATAAATCCTTTGGGTGAGAGGATATCGGTGCCAGCCTGACCGACTATGGTATCAGCCAAGAGCACACAGTTTGTAGATAAGACAAAGTAGGATTTAAACTTAGATTTGATAAATTTATAAAGTTCCCCATCTGTCTCATGTCTGATTTTATAAGCGTAGGTGTAGTCTTCCTTACCATCACCTGTCATGATTTTATCTGCACTTGGCTCCCATGGAATCGTCAGTTGTTTCAATTCAGCCAACTTTTTCTGAACTGCTTTTTCCATTTCAGGCGTCAAATCTATCCCATAACCAAAAAGCGTTTTTTGACTCTCACGTTTACATAGGTCAATGTACTTGTCACGATCACAGAAATATAAGACACCATCTCCTACCATGCCAAATAAGGTCTCAGAAGACGGATCATAGTTGCCATAAGAAATAACACGGCCTTGATAGCAGATATCCACATGACCAATTGCCGAAAACAGAGAGGTCTCAGCTGTATGAACAAAAATTTCAAGCTCCGCTGTCTTACCAGACTTCACCATTCCAAGATGGATATCCTCTCTCTCATCAGCATTTTCCTGCATGAATTTGTTGATTTTTGCTAAAGTTCTTGCAGGGATGAGAGCGGCTAGGACAATAGGTAAGCTAATTCTAATACGACGTTTGAGATGGTTTTTCCCAATTTCCCCTTCAAATAAGAAACCGTCACGGATATTGGACAGACCATAAAGGAAAAAATAAGCCCCTAATACAAAGAGTTGAAAGACAGAATTTCCTGTAGAGGACAAAAGACTAGTCCCACCAAGAAAAACTAGTACGAGTCCATCTAGTAAGAGACGAAAACGAGGTCGAATTTTGTTTTTGCGGTAGAGAACATAGGTGACAAGGTTAATACTAGCATGAAAAATCTGATAAACTCCAATCACAAGAGCCAAAATATAAATCGGCACATCCGTCGCAAGATTGGAGCCAAGCAAATATCCCAGCACTAACAATTTAACCAGTGCAACTCCCAAGGTGTCCGTTGACTGACTTTTTTTGAAAATACGTAATACTAAATCTAAGACCGTTGCTATCCAAGCTAAAAACAGAACCAGTCGAATAACCTTTACTGGCAACCAAGTCCCCGTGACCATCAAGATGAGACCTAGCAGAACAAACAAGAACCCCTGAGCAAGTAATTTCTTACCTGTCAGACCTAAAGATAGAATTTTCGCCATATAAAAACCTTTCAACAATAAAAATTAAACACTCCGATTAAACTGACTAGTAAATAGCCAACACTACAAACAGCCTGTGCCAGCAACATATGGTGACTAGAAATGACTGTAGTAATGTCACCATCTTGTCTTATGCACTTCTAAAATTTGTTATATTGATTAGAAACCAGAGCTTATAAAAACTAGCTAAACTCGAGAGATAGACACAATTGCGACGAAAAAATGTATAACCAATTCAACTTGTTAAGGTAAGAAAGCATTATTTCCAATCTATTAATTATTCATCTATTACCTATTATGACACAATATTCCCTATAGTTCAACTTTTTACTTGTTTTTATATTACACGGACTAAAAAGTTTTCAACAGTTGATTGCATTTGTTTTAATAAGTTTTAACCTTTCTTGGTTAGATAAAAAAAGAACCATACAGTTTAGAATCTGTATGGTTTTTGCCCCACTTTTGTCCCATTTTTAAATCATGACATTGAAAATACCTAAAATCACTTATATTTCAATATTTTTAATTGCTCTCAATATGAAAGTCCTTTCCAAATCCCTGTAGGGGGCATCTAAATCAACAGGAAAAAGCCTTGATTTACAAGGCTTTTTTGTGTAGTCTTAGCACTAAAAACGATAGAAAAAGCGGCCCTTCTGTACTGACCCCAAAAGTTAGACAGAAAAAACCTAACTTTTGTGGCGCAGTTCATTCGCGCCACATAAAGTTATTTAAGCATATCCTTTTCTCTCATTACCATTTTCTGTTATAATAAATTGTACTTCTAAAATAGAAAGGTCTTAAGATGACAACTCTTATTAAACATAAACGTGTAGAATTTTCAGAACTTTTTTATGACTTAGTTTTTGTTTTTGCAATTTCAAAAGTAACTACTTTAATTGACCATCTTCATAACGGTATTTTGACTTGGAATTCTTTCCTTGATTTTTTCATTGCTATTTTGGTTCTCATCGATTCCTGGATGATTCAAACCGTTTATACCAATCGCTATGGAAAGAACTCTTTATTTAACATGGTAATCATGTTTATCAAAATGGGACTTTTACTCTTTATAGCCAATATGATTGGACCTGATTGGCAACAATATTTTCATTATCTCTGTTGGGCTATTGGTACATTAACCTTTACCTTATTTTTACAATATTTGGTTGAATTTTTTAGAAAATCAACCGATAATGTTAATCGGGAAAGTATCAAAGGTTTTCTATGGATAACAGGTCTAGGAAGTTTAGGAGTCTATCTAGTAGCTCCTCTTCCTATTTACGTTGGAGTCCCTATCTTATTTGCTAGTATTCTGCTAACATTTATTATGCCAATTATCTTGCTTAGTAAAGATAAGCATTACCAGGTAAATCTCCCCCATTTAATCGAGCGCATCTCCCTTCTTGTCATTATTACGTTTGGAGAGATGATTATGGAGCTAGCTAACTTCTTTACAATCGAGAATTTCTCGATTTATTCGGTTCTTTATTTCATTATTATGATTTCTCTGTTCTTGTTTTATTTTGGTCAATTCGACCATGCTATTGATGAAAAATCTAATCAAAAGAGACTATTTCTAATTTACAGTCACTATCCTATTTTCATTGGACTTATTATGATGACCGTTTCGATGAGTTTTCTTCTGAATCCTGAAGCTAATCTTCTCTTTGCAACCAGCTTCTCTTATATCGGATTTGGCCTCTTTCAAGCTGCTGTCCTAGTAAATGGGCCCTATAACAAACACTATCTTCGCTATTCGAAAAGTTACTACTGTGTCCAAGCGACACTCTATCTGGCTGCCTTGATTCTCTCTTTAATCTTTGCTTCTAATCCTATAATAGTAGTGAGTATAACAACCATTTTAGCTCTAGCTATAGCCATTCATTTTATTTATTTTTATATGACACAGAATAAAAAATATTCCAAATCTAACTGGGGGTTCTTTTAATGAGTTTATAACATAAAAAAGCTTTGGGAACCAAGGCTTTTTTGATTTCTATCTAAACTTTTTCATAACGTATTTTCGTGCAGGTGCTTCAACCATTTGAACGATTTCAAATCCTTCTTTTTGGTAAAGATTGTAAGCTGTTTGATTTGCCTCGTAGACATTTAGAGAAATAGTATCTATGTCTTCATTTTCAAAGGCCAAACTAACAAATTTCCTTAAAGCCTGGCTACCTAAGCCTTGCCCCTGTTTCTGGGGGTTGATAAAAAATCTCCCGATATGAAGATTCCTGTCTTCTAGCCTGATTTTCTGGATAAGCCCCACAAACTCTTGTCCATCAAAGATTGAAAAGATTCCTTCCAAATCTTGCAAGACTTGAATTGTCAAGGGAAAAGGAATCATTGTTCCCATCCATTGTTCTTGAAAGGATTTGCCAAGGGAGTTGGACCATTGGCATACGAGCTGAGCATTTTCTGTGCTCACATTTTCTTCAAAACGAATTGTCATCTTGACCTCACTATCTTATCTATGTTTCTCCATTATACTACTTCTCCCATTTTTTACGAATAGATAAGTATGATTGATTTTTATTTTTTTCTTGTCGGGAGCATTCTCGCTTCCTTTCTTGGTTTGGTCATTGACCGTT
>ERZ1699233.36-NODE-36-length-17253-cov-2.379073_pt1 | contig 17253 bp, 15 predicted proteins | sample MGYA00581539_ERZ1699233 | MGnify/ENA primary metagenome ERZ1699233 (study PRJEB42319, sample SAMD00040316) | human oral metagenome | material: saliva | host: Homo sapiens | study: EMG produced TPA metagenomics assembly of PRJDB4115 data set (Metgenomic analysis of... | reverse complement strand
TCTGGGGTCATCTCTAGGGCGTCAATCACTTTTTCAAGACTGTGAATGGTCAGATTCACATTTTGGTTTTCAAGTTGATTGATATACTTAAGCCCGAGCCCCGCTTGTTCCGAAAGTTCTTCCTGGCTCATTTTATTCTGTGTTCGAAAATATTTCACTTTTTGGGAAATATATTGTTGTAAATAGTTTTTATTCGTCATATAAATAGAATACAAGTTTTGCATGACAAAAAAACATCTTAAAAAATACAAAGTATTGTATAACAAACTTATATAATATTTATTTTAATTCGGATTGCCAATTTGTATGATTAGTTTCTTTTACTCGAAACTTTTAGTAAAGAGTGATCATCGAGAGTTTTATGAGTTCAGAACTTTATAAAATATAACAACCTAAAGTGCCATTAACAATAGTGTTTTAAGTATAAAGAGCTTATTAGAAAATTGTCTTCGTAGACTCATTATAACATATGCGTACATGATTGTATTTTTTAGACAACAAAGTTTTCCAAACAATTCATTTTAAGTGTTATAATAGAAGTAAAAAGGAGGTTGCACTATGACTGCACATGATATTTTAAACAATCCTTTCCTCAATAAAGGTACTGCTTTTACCTTAGAGGAGCGAAAGGAACTAGGCCTTATTGGTTCACTGCCACCGTATGTTCAAACGATTGAAGAACAAGCAGCGCAAACTTATGCACAAATGCAAACAAAAGCCAATGATTTGGAAAAACGTCTTTTCCTAATGGAAATTTTTAATACCAACCGGACTCTTTTCTATTACCTCTTTTCTCAACATTTGGAGGAATTTAATCCAATTGTATACGATCCAACCATTGCAGATACCATTGAAGGCTATAGTGACCTCTTTGTAGATCCCCAATATGCGGGATATCTTGATATCAATCATCCTGAAAATATTGAAGCCACTTTGAAAAATGCTGCTGGGGATCGCGAGATTCGTCTCATTGTTGTAACAGATGCAGAAGGAATCCTTGGAATCGGTGACTGGGGAACAAATGGTGTCGATATTTCTGTTGGGAAATTGATGGTCTATACGGGTGCTGCTGGAATCGATCCTTCGATGGTCCTTCCTTTAGTCATTGATGCAGGGACTAACCGTGAAGAACTTCGTAACAATCCTAATTACTTAGGAAATCGTCACGAACGGGTCCGCGGAGATCGTTACTACGACTTCATTGACCAATTTGTTCAAACAGCAGAACGTCTCTTTCCTAAACTCTACCTTCACTGGGAAGACTTCGGCCGCTTGAATGCTGCCAATATTCTTGAAAAATACCGGAAACAAATTCCGACCTTTAATGATGATATTCAAGGTACAGGAATCGTTACCTTGGGTGGTATCTTTGGTTCGCTGGATATTAGTGGTGAAAAATTAACAGATCAAGTTTATCTCTGCTATGGTGGTGGTACTGCGGGTGCAGGAATTGCCTCTCGTGTTCTTCGTGAAATGGTAAGTGAAGGTCTTTCTGAAGAAGAAGCCTATAAACGTTTCTTTATGGTTGATAAACAAGGTCTTCTCTTTGATGACATGGATGACCTAACTCCTGAACAAAAACCGTTTGCTAAGAAACGTGCTGACTTTAGTAACGCAGACAAGTTGACTGACCTGCTTGAAGTAGTGAAGACTGTGAAGCCAACCATTCTTGTAGGAACTTCAACTCAGCCTAATACCTTCACTAAAGAAATAGTAGAAGCTATGTGTGAAAACATAGAACGTCCAATGATCTTCCCTTTGTCAAATCCAACTAAATTGGCAGAAGCTAGTGCCAAAGATTTGATTGAATGGTCAGATGGCAAAGCTTTTGTCGCAACAGGAATTCCTGCTGATACGGTTTCTTATAAAGGTGTAGACTATGTGATTGGTCAAGCCAATAATGCCTTGATTTACCCAGGTCTTGGTCTAGGTATGCTGGCTTCTGAAGCAAGTCTTTTGACTGATGAAATGATTGGAGCAGCGGCTCATTCATTGAGTGGTATTGTCAATCCAGGCCAACCAGGAGCTCCTGTCTTGCCACCATTCAAGTATGTAGCAGATGTTTCTATTAAAGTAGCAGAAGCAGTCGCTAAAAAAGCACAAGAGCAAGGTCTTGCGCGTGCTAAGGAAACAGATATGGCCAAAGCAGTTCGTGATTTGAAGTGGTATCCAGAGTATAAATAATTCATTTCTGTTGCCTATCCTCGGGATACTTGGCTTATTTTGGATATGTTAGCAATCTACAGAGTTGATAACCGAAAAGTAAAGAGATTGTCGTATTGACTATTGGTTTTAAATAGTATAAAATAACTGTCGTTTTTTTGTCCGACTGCCAAGAGTCAGTTTAATACTATACTAAAATCAAAACGCATTATATAATAGCGATATGAAATCAACCAAAGAAGAAATACAAGCCATCAAAACACTTTTAAAAGACTCTAGTACAGCTAAATATCATAAACACCTTCAAATCGTTCTATTTTGTCTAATGGGCAAATCTTTGAAATTATCCTAAAAGAATTGAAAGACTTATGAAAGAATTTTCGAAAAATTTTAAAAAATTCTGAAATATTCTTGACAGCTGATGAAAAAGGTGGTAAGATAGGAAACATCAAAAAAGAAAGCAGAAAAAGAAATGAATAAGAAACAAGCTGTAACGATGAATCAAAACTTTTACTTTAGCTACTTTAGATAGTGTTTGTAGACATGTCACCATGGATGCAAACAGTTCAAGCAATTTGTTTGTATCTATGTGGCTAAGATTTTTGATTGTGGTCCATATAGATGAATATCTAAATGGACTAGCTAAGTTGTAACTTGTTAGATTATTTCAAGCATCCGTTTAGATAGTATCTAGGCGGTTTTTTGTTTTATCTTTTCTGAGAAGGAGTTTCATTATGAAAGTTGTTCGAAAATTACTAGCACCCCTCTTGGTAGTGGGGATCCTCTTGACCTCTCTGGTTAGTTTGCATCAGTTGAAGGCAGATAAGAAAAAAGATGTATTTCGTATCGGTATTTCACAATTTATTACCCACCAGTCCTTAGACGCTACTAGAGAAGGGTTTGTGGATGAGCTGGCCAAGCAAGGCTATGTTGAAGGGAAAAATATCGAGATTGATTTGCAAAATGCACAGGGAGAACAAAGAAATCTAAAAACCATTTCTCAGCAACTAGCAGAATCTAGTGATGTCGTTCTAGCTATCGCAACGCCTTCTGCTCAGAGTTTGGCCAATACAACACAAACGACGCCTGTTATCTTTTCAGCGGTAACAGATCCTGTCAGTGCCAAGTTGGTTGAGTCAAGAGAGCATCCTGGGGGCAATGTAACTGGGACAAGCGATCAGTCATCAGATGCCATTTCAACCCAAATCAATTTGATAAAGAAAGTGTTGCCAAAAGCTAAAACAATTGGAATTCTTTATACTCAGAGCGAGCCAAACTCAGTTGTCCAAAAGGATGAAGCTAAGCGCCTTCTGGAAGAAAAAGGCTTTACCGTTGTTGAAAAAACAATCTTGGATAGTAACAACGTCAAGGCTGCAGCAGAAAGCTTGATGGCAGAGGTGGATATGGTTTTTGTACCAACGGATAATATCATTTCATCAACCATGGAAACAGTCAAGCAGGTTTCTATTAAACACAAGGTTCCAGTATTTGGCGGCTCAACAGAAATGATTGCTGTTGGTGGCTTGTATAACTACGGAACCAATTATGAAGAATTGGGAAGACAGACAGCTCGCATGCTGATTCGTGTTTTAAAAGGTGAGAAGCCAGAAAATATAGCAGTTGAGTTGCCTGAAAAACTAGAATTACATACCAATCAAGAAATGGCAGATGCATTAGGAATTGATATTAGTAAGTTAGAAGGCAAGGAATAAGGAGGTTTAAGATGAGTTTTGTATTATCTAGTTTATCAGAAGGTTTGCTATGGTCGATTATGGCTATTGGGGTCTACTTGACTTTCCGTATTTTGGATATTGCGGATATGACTGCTGAAGGTGCCTTTCCACTGGGGGCAGCTGTCGTTGTATCACAGATACAGGCAGGTACAAATCCTTGGATTGCGACCTTACTGGCTTTGCTGGCAGGTATGGTAGCAGGTCTTGTATCAGGAATGCTCCACACCAAGATGAAAATTCCAGCTCTCTTGACAGGGATTGTGACCTTGACAGGGCTTTATTCAATCAATATTAAAATCATGGGTAGCGTGCCCAATCTTTCCTTGGGAGATTCTTCAACTGTCTTTAAACAATTGGCAATCTTAGGGCTGTCAAATGAAGAAGCTGTTTTCTCATTCAGTTTGGCCTGTCTCTTACTTGTTTGTTTGGTCTTGACTCTTTTGATGAAAACAGAGATTGGCTTGGTCTTGCGTTCGACTGGGGACAATATTCCGATGAGTGAGGCCAATGGGGTCAATGTAGACACCATGAAGATTGTTGGTTACATGATTTCAAACGGTTTGATTGCCCTATGTGGTTCCTTGTTTGCCCAAAATGATGGATTTTCAGATGTGACTTCTGGGACAGGAACCATCGTTGTTGGTTTGAGTGCAGTGATTATTGCGGAAGTCTTGATACACGACTTGACCATTGGAGGCCGCTTATTATCTATTGGAATTGGTGCAATTGTTTACCGCTTGATTATTTTAAATATCTATGAAATTCCAAATCTAGATCAAAATCTAGTTCGTCTCTTTAATGCAATCTTGTTAGCCTTAGTTTTATTTGCACCAGAATTGCAAAAGAGATTAAAGATTCGTGGTCTGAAATTGAGAAATGAATAGGAGGAGAAAGTTATGGCAAGTTTGTTAACACTTGAAAATATTCACAAAACATTTGAAGCAGGGACGGTCAATGAGAACCATGTCCTCAAAGGATTAGATTTAGAAGTTGAAGAGGGAGATTTTATCTCTGTGATTGGTGGAAATGGAGCAGGGAAATCCACTTTGATGAATATCTTGGCTGGCAATCTATCGGTGGATGAAGGGGACCTTTTATTGGCAGGTAAATCCATTAAAAATCTGAGTGTAAGAAAGAGAGCCAAGGATATCGCCCGTGTTTTTCAAGATCCTAAGATGGGAACAGCTTCTCGTTTGACGATTGAGGAGAATATGGCTATTGCCTTGAGACGCGGGCAGAAGAGAGGGCTTGGTTGGGGCGTGAAGGAGAAGGATAGAATCCAGTTCCAAGAGGCCTTGAAAGAGCTGAATATTGGCCTTGAAAATCGCTTGAAAGTAGATACTCAATATCTCTCAGGAGGACAAAGACAGGCCTTGACCCTAGTCATGGCAGCTCTGGTGAAACCCAAACTTTTGCTTTTGGATGAACATACTGCGGCCCTTGATCCAAAAACTAGTCAAATGGTGATGGATTTGACGCAAAAGATTGTGGAACACCATCAGTTGACGACTTTGATGATTACCCATGATATGAACCATGCGATTGAGTATGGTAATCGTCTCATTATGCTCTATCAAGGCAAGATAGTGGTGGATGTCAAGGGAGAGGAGAAAAAGCATCTGACAGTTGAAGATCTCATGCATCTCTTCCAGAAAAATAGTGGCCAAAGTCTAGTCAGTGATGAATTGGTTCTGGGATAAAGAAAAACACCACACTTTGTAAGACACAAGGTGTGGTTGTATTTTATCTCTTAGACCAAGTTCTCTTCATAAAGAGAAGTAGGATTGGGTAAATCTCCAAGCGACCTGCAATCATTGCAAAGGAGAGGAGAATTTTTGAGATAGGACTAAAGATTGAGAAACTAGAAGTGGTTCCTAGAATAGGCCCGATATTATTGAAACAGCTAAAGACAGCGCTGGTCACAACCAGAAAATCATTGCTATCTAGGCTGACAATAAAGATAAGGGATAGCAAAATCATAGAATAGATGACAAAGTACTTGAGAATCTTATGCTGGGTATCTTTGTCAATCACTGTTTTATTAACATGGAGGGTCAAAACACGGTGGGGCGATAGGATTGACAAAATCTGATTTTTAGCAATTTTTGAAAGGATAAGACCTCGAATAACCTTGAGTCCACCTGCGGTTGAACCAGCAGAGCCACCGATACCCATGAGGAAGAGAAGGATAAACTGGGAGAAGAGGGGCCAGTTGGTAATATCTCCGTAACCAAAACCAGTCGTTGTAATGATATTGGAAACCTGGAAGAAGGCCATTTCAAAGCTCTTGGAAAATCCTGAGTAGAGATAGAGGGTATTGAGGCTAATCAAGCCTGTCGAAACCAGCACGATGACCAAGTAAGCCCGAAGTTCTTCGTCACCAAAGAAGGCTTTGACGCGACGGAGCATGAGGTAGTAGTAGAGATTGAAATTTACCCCAAAAACCAAAACCCCGATACTAACCAGATAGGTAATCAGTGAGCTACCATAGTGAGCAATTCCATCGTTATAGACTGTAAAACCTCCTGTACCTGCTGTTCCCATGGCAATGACAAAACTATCAAATAGGGGCATGCCAGCCAGATAATAGATGATGACAAAGAGGGAGAAGAGAGCTAGATAAAGGAGATAGAGAATCTGGGCAGTGTTTTTTAGTTTGGATACTACTTTACCAAAAACAGGGCCAGGAACCTCAGCCTTCATCACTTCTAGGTGACTATTCTTGGCATTATCCATAATAGCAAGTGCAAAAACAAGCACTCCCATCCCTCCAATCAAGTGGGTAAAACTTCGCCAGAAGAGGAGGGAGCGACTGAGGACCGAAACGTCGTTCAGAATAGTTGCTCCAGTAGTTGTAAAGCCAGAGCTGATTTCAAAAAAGGCATCGATAACGCTGGGAATTTGCCCAGCAAAAACAAAGGGGAGACCGCCAAAGAAAGACCAAAGGATCCAACAGAGGGCAACAATCAAGATTCCCTCCTTGGCATAAATCCGTTGATTTTTTGGCTTTTGTAAAATTCCTGAACCACCTAGTAATACGAGAATCCCAATCGTTGTAAAGAGGGCTGTAAAGACTTGGCTCGATTCACGGTAATAGACAGCAATCGCAACAGGAACCAAGAGGAGAACAGCTTCAATCAAAAGTAACTTTGAAAGGAGGTAACGAATCATACTTTTATTCATTTCTTACCTCGCAATCAAATCATAAATCTTGGTGATGTTTGGCAACAAGGTTGTTACTAGGAGCTTGTCTCCGACTTCAAGCGTATCCTCCCCAGTAGGGAAAATAGTCTTGCCCTTTCGAATGATGGCTGCAATAAGAACCCCTTTTTTCAATTTCAGTTGAGAAAGAGGTTTGGCAGTCATCTTATTAGCTTCCTTGATATGGAATTGCAGGGTTTCGATTTGGCCATTGGCTAGATGGTGCATGGCCTGAAGGTCTGAATACTGGGCATTAACCCGACCACGAATAAAGTGCATGATTGTATCTACAGCGATGCTTTTAGGTGTGATGATACTTGAAAAATCAGGTGCATTGATAATCTCGAGGAGACTGGTACGATTGACCTTGGTGATATTTTTTTGTACACCTACCCTGTCAAGGAACATAGAGGTAATCAGATTTTCCTCATCGACCCCTGTTAGAGTTGCAACGGCATCATAGTTTTGAGCACTTTCTTCCAGCAGGATATCTTTTGCGGTACCATCTCCTTGAACGATGTAGAGATTTGGGAATTTCTCGCTAAAGAAGCTGGCGATTTCAGGATTGATTTCAATAACCTTGGTATCGATACGACTGTCTTTGAGAATACCTAGAAGATAATAAGCAATTCTACCTGCGCCAACAATAAGAAGACTCTTCACGGCACGAGACTTGAAATAATTATGGAAGAGCATCATGTCAACACGGTTACCAGTGACAAAGATTCTATCTTTATCCTGTACAGTCATGTCACCGCTTGGAATGATAATTTGATGATCCCTCTCTATCGCACAGACAATGACATTGCCAAATTTTTTCCGAAAATCAGAAATGGGCATTTGGCAAAGACCACTGGAGGATTTAACAGTGAATTCCATCAAGCTGACCCGTCCACCAAAGAAACGTTCGACAGAGAGGGCGTTGGGGAAGTCAATGATATTCGCGATAGCACGAGCAGCCAAGAGCTCAGGGTTAACGATAAGAGAAAAACCGAGAATATTCTTTTCCTTGAAATAAGAGTTAGAATATTCAGGGTTCCGCACCCGAACGATGGTCTCTTTAGCTCCCATTTTTTTGGCTAGAACGGCTGCAATCATGTTCACTTCATCGTATTCAGTCAGGGCGATAAAGATATCACAATCCTGGACACTGGCTTGCTCAAGGATGGTAAAATCGGCCCCGTTACCAAGGATACCCATGATATCAAAGCGATTGACAATATGATTGAGGACAGCTTCGTCTTGCTCAATCAGCAAAACATCATGCTTTTCTGCAACCAAGGAGCGACAGAGGGCAGAACCAACTTTTCCCCCTCCGACAAGGATAATTTTCATAATAAAACCTACTTTTTCATGATGTAACTATCATACCTTTTTTCAAGAAAAAATGCACCTACTAGCTAATAACAAGAGCTTTTAGTAGGAAATTTGCTATAAGGTAAAACTATACCCTAATCAATTAAAATAGCTATTAGCGACTTTCTCTGAAATATGGTATGATAAAGGATATACAAGGAGATAAAATGAATAATAATTTACTGGTATTACAATCAGACTTTGGTCTGGTTGATGGTGCGGTATCGGCTATGATTGGAGTGGCTTTAGAAGAGTCTCCAACCTTAAAAATTCATCATTTGACGCACGATATCACGCCTTATAATATTTTTGAGGGGAGCTATCGTCTCTTTCAGACGGTGGATTACTGGCCTGAGGGAACGACTTTTGTATCGGTTGTCGATCCAGGTGTCGGATCAAAACGTAAGAGTGTGGTTGCCAAGACTGCAAAAAATCAATACATTGTCACGCCAGACAATGGGACTCTTTCTTTTATTAAGAAACACGTTGGTATTGTAGCCATTCGTGAAATTTCTGAGGTAGCCAATAGACGTCAAAACACAGAGCATTCTTATACCTTCCACGGTCGTGATGTTTATGCTTATACTGGAGCTAAATTAGCCAGTGGTCACATTACTTTTGAGGAAGTGGGGCCAGAGCTCAGTGTGGATCAGATTGTGGAGCTTCCAGTCGTAGAGACCATCATTGAAGACCATTTGGTGAAGGGAGCTATTGATATTCTGGATGTGCGTTTTGGTTCGCTTTGGACCTCTATCACGCGAGAAGAATTTTACAAGCTGGAACCAGAATTTGGTGACCGTTTTGAAGTGACTATCTATCACGCTGATATGCTGGTCTATCAAAATCAGGTTGTTTATGGCAAATCATTTGCAGATGTGAGAATTGGGCAACCCATCCTTTACATCAACTCTCTCTATCGTTTAGGTCTGGCTATCAACCAAGGTTCCTTTGCCAAGGCCTATAATGTGGGTGTCGGTTCATCTTGGACCATTGAAATAAAGAAAATAGAATCATAAAATAGGAGAATATAGATGAAAAATCAATCAATTAAACAAGTTGTTGCTATCGGTGTTGGAGCTGCGCTCTTTGTTGTCATCGGGATGATCAGCATTCCGACACCCGTTCCAAATACAAGCATCCAGCTTCAGTATGCGGTACAGAGCCTCTTGTCTATCATTTTTGGGCCTCTAGTGGGATTACTTGTTGGTTTAATTGGTCATGCAGTGAAGGACTCTCTTGCTGGCTACGGTCTGTGGTGGACTTGGATTATTGCTAGTGGTCTCTTTGGTCTAGTCGTCGGACTCTTTAGAAAATACATTCGAGTAACACAGGGTGTTTTTGAGTTGAAGGATATTGTCTTCTTTAACCTCATTCAGATTGTTGCAAATGCTCTTGTTTGGGGTGTCTTGGCACCACTTGGAGATGTTGTGATTTATCAAGAAGCGGCAGAAAAAGTATTTGCCCAAGGGATTGTTGCGGGAATTGCTAACGCTGTAACTATAGCTATCGCAGGTACCCTTCTCTTGCTAGCTTATTCACGTACGCAGACTCGTTCAGGAAGTTTGAAAAAGGATTAACATAAGGAAAAAGGCTGGACAACCAGTCTTTTTCGATGTTTATAGATTAGTTAGGTAAGCAAGCTAGGATAGGAATCTTTTTGGCGCTAAGTTTTTAAGAGAAGAGTCTGCAAGAAGGGGTTAATTTATGATAAAATAGAAGTCTAAGAAGCGAATGAAGAGAGTAAGATGAAAGAAGCTATAATTGAGTGGAAGGATTTCTCTTTCCGGTATGAAACACAACAAGAACCGACCCTGCAAGGGGTAGACTTGACCATTTACAAGGGAGAGAAAGTCTTAATTGTTGGGCCATCTGGGTCAGGTAAGTCTACCTTGGGTCAGTGTTTGAATGGAATTATTCCCAATATTTACAAGGGTCAGATGTCTGGAGAATTTTTGATCAAGGGGCAAGCAGCCTTTGATATGAGCATCTACGATAAATCTCATCTGGTCAGTACAGTTTTGCAGGATACAGATGGGCAGTTTATCGGCCTGTCTGTGGCAGAGGATTTGGCTTTTGCTCTGGAAAATGACGTGACAGCTCTAGATGACATGAAAAGTCGTGTTCATAAATGGGCTGAAAAGCTGGACCTTCTCCCTTTACTGCCGCAGCGGCCTCAGGATTTGTCAGGTGGACAAAAGCAGCGGGTCAGTCTAGCTGGTGTCTTGATTGATGAGAGTCCGATTCTTTTGTTTGATGAGCCACTCGCCAATCTGGATCCCAAGTCAGGTCAGGATATTATCGAATTGATTGACCAGATTCATAAGGAAGAGGGGACGACGACTCTTATTATCGAGCACCGTTTGGAGGATGTTCTGCATCGCCCTGTGGATCGGATTGTCTTGATTAATGATGGTCATATCCTATTTAATGGGAGCCCTGATCAGTTACTAGCGACTGATTTATTGACACACAATGGAATTCGGGAACCCCTTTATCTAACCACTCTCCGTCAATTGGGTGTGGATTTAGTCAAGGAAGAACAATTAGCAGATCTGGATAACTTGTCTATCTCAAAAGGTCAGGTTCAGTTGCAGAATGAACTGGCAAAAGAAACCGTAGAATTGCAGTCACTCTTTAAATTAGAGGATTTGTCTTTTTCTTATGATGATAGACCGATTTTAAAATCCATTTATCTGGATATTAAAAAGGGCGAAAAGATTGCCATTGTCGGGAAAAATGGAGCAGGGAAGTCAACCCTAGCCAAGGCTATAAGTAGCTTTATCCAGACGGAAGGTCGCTATCTTTGGGAAGGGCAGGATATTAAAGGAGATTCTGTTGCAGAGCGGGCGGAACGAGTAGGCTATGTGCTGCAAAATCCTAATCAAATGATTTCAACCAATATGATTTTTGATGAGGTGGCTCTGGGACTTCGTTTGCGAGGTGTGGACGAGCAGGAAATTGAAACGAGAGTCTATGAATCCTTGAAAATCTGTGGACTCTATGAATTCCGTAATTGGCCTATTTCTGCCCTGTCATTTGGTCAGAAAAAACGTGTGACTATTGCATCGATTTTGGTCTTAGGGGCTGAAATTATCCTCTTAGATGAACCGACAGCAGGTCAAGACCAGAAGAACTATACTGAGATTATGGAATTTCTCGAAGAGTTGCATCAAAAAGGTCATACCATTGTCATGATTACCCATGATATGCAATTGATGCTGGATTATTCAGACCGGGCCCTAGTCATGGTGGATGGGGAATTGATTGCAGATACTGATCCAGCTAGTCTGTTGAGCAATCCTGAGCTGTTAGTAAAAGCCAATCTAAAAGAAACTTCTATCTTCAACTTGGCTAAGAAACTCGACGTGGATCCACTTGCTTTAACGGCATTTTACAAAGAAAGGAGAGAAGGATGCAAGCAAAATTAATTGGTTACCAGCATAGAGATACTGTGATTCATCGCTTGTCAGGAGCTGGTAAACTCCTCTTTTTCATCCTCGTGTCATTGGCGGCCATGATTAGCTATGATACCAGACTGCTTGTTCTGATTGCCATCTTTTCGGTCTTTCTCCTCTATTTGTCAGAAATCCGTTTTAAAGATGTTTCCTTTGTAGCCGTTTTTGCGACGGTATTTGCCGTTTTAAACGTTTTGATGGTCTATCTCTTTTCTCCCGAGTATGGGGTTGGACTTTACGGAGAGAGAAGTGTGATTTGGCAGGGAATCGGTGCCTACACTCTAACCAGCCAGGAGCTCTTTTATCTGCTAAATTTGGCTATTAAGTACCTTTGCACTATTCCTCTGGCTATTATCTTTTTGATGACAACCCACCCTAGTCAGTTTGCTTCCAGTTTAAATCAAATTGGTGTGCCTTACAAGATTGCCTATTCAGTCAGCCTGACCTTGCGCTATATTCCAGATTTGCAGGAAGAATTCTTTACTATCAAGATGTCTCAGGAGGCGCGTGGGATGGAATTATCCAAGAAAGCTTCTCTTATGCAACGAATCAAAGGCAATCTGCGCATTATCACGCCTTTGATTTTTAGCTCGCTAGAACGCATTGATACCATCGCGACCGCCATGGAGCTTCGCCGTTTTGGAAAAGAGAAAAAGCGGACTTGGTATAGTTATCAGGCCTTGAAAAAAGGAGATTATCTTACCTTGCTCTTGGCAGCCTTGTTTTTAGTAGCTAGTTTACTACTTATCTTGCAGAATCAGGGACGATTTTACAACCCTTGGAAATAGTATTGTCAAAGTTTTCATTAGATAAGTAAAGAGAAATTATTCTATAGCTTTTTATTGATAGATTGTATGAGAAATAAAGTTAATAATTGTATGCTTGAAATTTTTGACAAAACATGAATTAGTTTGCATATTTTATAGTAGAATTTACACTACAAAATCAAAGTTATTCAAATATAATCATTTTCAACTAAGTTCAGTGTCATAATGTAGAGACGATATAAAATAGTAAAAGTGCTTAATTTAAATCGTGTTAATTTCATTTTGTGTAAACATGGGAAAATGTTGAATGTATATGATGACTGGAGATGATTTACAATGATAAGTTTAGAGCTGTTGTCTAAAGAAAATAGTTTAGACGTCTATTTTTTTGAAAAAGAGAATCAAGAGTATTTTGAGCGGAATTTACCTCCTAGACCAGCTAACTATTTTGATTTAGAAGGTTTTAAAGAAATTACAAGGGAATTGTTAAGGGAACAAGAGAATCATGATGTCTACATGCATCTTATTAGAGATGCACAAGGTACTATGGTCGGAAGAATCAATTTAAGTGTCTTAGAGGATGATCGAAAAACAGCAGAACTTGGATATAGGATCGGAGAAAATGTTACTAATTTAGGTTATGCAAGTGAAGCGGTTAAACTCGTTTTAGAAAAGGCCTTTACTACTTATGGTTTACATAAGATTATCGCAGGGACGGCAACGGACAATCTGATCTCTCAGAGAGTGCTTTTAAAAAATGGTTTCACCTTTAGTAGAATCATAGAGAATGACTTTCAAATGCATAACGAGTGGATTCATACGGCAGTATTTGAGATAAGGAATCTATAGCATCATCATTACCAATCGTTTGCCAAAACTCAACATTTCTAGTAGACATTCGTCTACTTTTTTTATATAATAAAACTAAACCAAAATGGTTGAATTTTAAAAATAAAGTCAACTTACGATGAAAACATCACGCTAGGAGGTAAATCATGTACCAACCAGAAAAACTCAAGGCTCGGAGAAAAGAGTTAAAGCTAACACAGAAAGAGATTGCAGAGAAGCTTGGCATTAGTTTTCAGGCTTATTCAGCTTGGGAACGTGGAGTCAAGGAGCCTTCCGAAGAAAAGGTTAGCCAGCTAGAAGAGATTTTAAAAGTACCAAAAGGCTATTTTACTCAAATCGAAATTGTCCGTCTCTATAACAGCCTTTCCAATAAAGGAAAAGAAAAGGTGGTAGTTTATGCTCGCAACTTGGCTCAAGAAGAACAAGCCAAGAAGGTGACTGCTATTTCAGAAAAACTCTACGAGTATCATGTCTATGAACGCATGTCGGCTGGGATTGGTGCTTCGGTTTATGATGATCGAAACTTTGATACGGTTTATTTCAATGAAGAACTAGCTCACGATTTTGCTTCAGGGGTGTCTGGAGATTCCATGGAACCCAAATATCAAAATGGTTCAGTAGCTCTGATTCGAGAGACCGGATTTGATTATGACGGTGCTGTCTATGCAGTGGTTTGCAATTACCAGACCTATATCAAACGGGTCTATCGAGAAGAAGATGGCTTACGTTTGGTCTCCATCAATCCTAAATATAAGGATATTCACATTTCTTACGAAGAAGATCCGCGGATTGTGGGTATTATCGTGGGCAATTTCGTACCCATGGAGGGATAGTCTATGGGCTACTTTGATTATTCCAGAGAGCCCAAAAGTGATATTGCCTTTGTCGATATGAAATCCTTTTATGCCAGTGTTGAGTGTGTGGAAAGAGGACTCCATCCCCTCAAAACCTCCCTTTGTGTCATGAGCCGGGCGGATAATTCTGTTGGGCTTATTCTTGCCTCCTCGCCTATGTTTAAAAAGGTTTTTGGGAAAGCAAATGTAGGCCGAGCCTATGACCTCCCCTTTGATATCAAGACGCGTAAATTTTCCTACTACAATGCCAAAAAACAAGGATTACGGACAGACCCAGCCTATGTGAGATTTATCGAAGACTGGGCTCGGGTGACCGTCATTGTCCCTCCTCGGATGGATAAGTATATCGCGGTCAATATGGAAATTCAGCGCATTTTCCATAACTATGGCAGTCCAGATGATATTTATCCTTATTCAATTGATGAAGGCTTTATTGACCTAACCAGTTCACTCAATTATTTTGTCCCGGACCAGCAAATTTCTCGCAAAGATAAGCTAGATATGCTTTCGGCTCGTATTCAGAGGGATATCTGGCGACAGACCGGGATTTACTCGACAGTCGGTATGTCTAATGCCAACCCCCTGCTTGCTAAGTTGGCCTTGGATAATGAAGCCAAGCACACACCGACTATGCGAGCCAATTGGTCTTACCAAGATGTGGAGGATAAGGTCTGGTCCATTCCAAAGATGACCGACTTTTGGGGGATTGGGCATCGGATGGAGAAGCGCTTGAATAGCTTGGAAATCTATTCGATTAAGGAATTAGCCAATAGCAATCCTGATGCCCTGAAGAAAGAACTTGGCCAAGCTGGACTTCGCTTGTGGTTCCATGCCAATGGAATAGATGAGAGTAATGTTCACAAGCCCTATAAAGCCAAATCTCACGGCTTGGGCAATTCACAAATTTTACCGAGAGATTATGTCAAGCAGCGAGACATCGAAATTATCCTTCGAGAGATGGCTGAGCAGGTGGCTATCAGGCTTCGACGGGCTAGAAAGAAGACAACAGTGGTGTCTATTCATCTTGGTTTTTCTAAGCAGGAACAAAAACGCTCCATCCATACCCAGATGAAGGTGGAGCCGACCAATAATACCGGTCTTTTAGTCAGTTATGTACTGAAATTATTCCATAGCAAATATACTTCTGGGGCTGTCAGGAGTGTTGCTGTTAGTTATTCAGGGTTTGTGGATGAATCCTTTGGTTTGATTTCCCTTTTTGATGATGTTGATAAAGTAGAAAAAGAAGAAAGGCTCCAGACTGCCATTGATTCCATTCGAGAGCAATTCGGCTTTACTTCCCTTTTGAAGGCGACTGCTTTAGAGGATGCATCGAGAAGTATTGCCAGAAGTAAGCTGATCGGAGGGCACTCTGCTGGAGGATTAGATGGCTTAAAATGATAGACCGTAGTTACCTTCCCTTTCAATCAGCTAGGGAACATCAAGATAGGGGAATGATGAAGTGGATGGGCTTTTTCTTATCAGAACATACAAGCTCCCTACATGAAGATAAGACTAAAGAAAATCTTAGGAGTCATTTGGATGATTTAGAGAAGTTTACTTTATTAAACCAGCTTTATTCAGGTCAATTATTGGGAAGTTTCCAGATAAAGGATCAAGGTAGGCGCTGTAGATGTAGTGGCTATGTGGTTGACTTGGATTTTAATCAAGTTACCATAAAATCTTGCAAGCGACATAAATGTATTCGAACAAAGGATATATTAGAAATTAGTTTGGGGGTTGAAAACATAGATGAGGAAGAGAAAAATTTATGATGATAAATTTCAAATTGATTATTTTTCTGATAGCTATTTAAAATTTGAAGAAGACTTTTATCGCTATTCTGCCATGGATATTCCCTTAACCTTTTTGACGGATGATATTATGAGGGAGCTAGCTATCAGTCAAAAGAATTATTTTCTATTAAATAAAGAGAATGCCAGAGATGGACGCAATCAGTATTTCCATTTTGAAGTCAGCCTAGTTGATTCCAAGACACTTGTGAGACAGTATAGATATCTTGGAAATGATTGAACCTTAGCAATATCAGCAGCAGAAATAGTACTTATTGAACTATTGAACTTGTATAGAGAGTTTTGCAAGCTAAGAAATTCTTTATGTAAGCGCTATAATGAAGGTGTTAAAAGTTGTCATATGGAGGTAATTAAGATGAGAGCAGTTGTTGTTAATCAAGCAAGTACAGGTGTTGAAGTTGTTGATCATGAAAAACCAGCAGTAGTTGGTCATGGTCAAGCTTTGGTTAAAGTTGAGTACTGTGGCGTTTGCCATACTGACCTTCATGTAGCTCATGGAGACTTTGGCCAAGTACCAGGTCGTATACTAGGCCACGAAGGAATTGGTATTGTTGAAGAAGTTGGCGAAGGTGTTGAGACACTTAAAAAAGGTGATCGCGTATCAATTGCTTGGTTCTTCGAAGGATGTGGCCACTGTGAATATTGTACAACTGGTCGTGAAACACTCTGTCGTTCTGTAAAAAATGCTGGTTATAGTGTTGATGGTGGTATGAGTGACTATGCTTTGGTTACTGCTGACTATGCTGTGAAAGTTCCAGAAGGACTTAATCCAGCTCAAGCTTCATCTATTACTTGTGCGGGAGTTACAACCTATAAAGCTATTAAAGAAGCTAAAGTTGAACCTGGTCAATGGGTAGCTATTTATGGTGCTGGAGGACTAGGTAATTTGGCTATTCAATATGCTAAGAAGGTTTTCAATGCACGAGTAGTAGCTGTTGATATCAACCAAGATAAACTTGATTTGGCTAAAGAATCTGGCGCTGATTTAGTGGTGAACGGTAAAGAAGTTGAAGATGTAGCAGGCTATATCCAAGAAAAAACTGGTGGTACACACAGTGCTGTTG
>ERZ1699233.30-NODE-30-length-18634-cov-2.403793_pt1 | contig 18634 bp, 17 predicted proteins | sample MGYA00581539_ERZ1699233 | MGnify/ENA primary metagenome ERZ1699233 (study PRJEB42319, sample SAMD00040316) | human oral metagenome | material: saliva | host: Homo sapiens | study: EMG produced TPA metagenomics assembly of PRJDB4115 data set (Metgenomic analysis of... | reverse complement strand
GTCATGATTGCCATTGTCAGAGGTGGTGGCGGTAGCGACGGTGACTCATCTGGCGGAGGCTGGTGGTATAGTGACTCATCCGATTCAGGATCTTCCTGGTCAAGCTCAGACTCGTCTAGCAGCTGGGATGGTGGAGGTTTTGATGGTGGAGGCTCATCTGATAGTTGGTAATTCTTTTCCGTTGTATTAAAATTTTATAGAAATGAGTAGGTTTAGATATGAAAAATAAAGGAATTATTTATGTGTTGAGCATTTTGCTGGCTATTATCTTGCTTGGCGGTTGCTCAGTAGTAGGCACTTATAACGGACTTGTCTCCGAACAAACCAAGGTCGAACAAGCGCAAGCCGATGTAGCGACAGCTCTTCAACGTCGTTCTGACTTGATTGGAAATTTGGTAGAGTCTGTAAAAGGCCAGATGAACCATGAGACAGAGGTTTTCACTAAGATTGCGGAAGCTCGTGCTAAAATTGGGAATGGCTCCGTAACTTCAAAAGAAAATCAAGAGGCTCAAGGAGAGTTGAGTTCAGCTATTTCACGTTTGATATCATTAACGGAAAATTATCCAGAACTCAAGAGCAATCAAAATGTGGAACAACTCATGACAGAACTTGCTGGAAGTGAAAATCGTATCTTTGTATCCCGCAAGGATTACAACCAAGTGGCAACAGAATACAATCAAAAATTAAGAAGCTTCCCTACAGTTCTTTTCGCTAACATGATGAACTTTAAAGAGGCAGAAACCTTTAAAGAAAGCGAAGAAGCTAAGACAGCTCCAAAGGTTGACTTTAGTACTTCTACAACCAAAGAATAGTCTTGAAATTTCTAAAAGAAAATCAATGATTAGCAATAGTTTGAACATTTACAAAAAAAGGCTCTAAATGAGCCTTTTTTAGCTTGTATAAACACGGATTCTTTCTTGAAAAAGCTGGGCAAATATGCTACAATAAAAAGAACATTCTAAAATATTCAGAATTTAAAGTAAGGAAAAAAATGGCAAATTTATTAAAAACAATTATCGAAAATGATAAAGGTGAATTAAGACGATTGGAAAAGATGGCAGACAAGGTCTTCTCATACGAAGATCAAATGGCTGCCTTGTCAGATGATGAACTGAAAGCGAAAACAGAAGAGTTCAAGCAACGCTACCAAGATGGCGAATCATTGGATGACCTTCTGTATGAAGCTTTTGCGGTAGTTCGCGAAGGTGCCAAGCGTGTCTTGGGCTTGTTCCCTTATAAAGTACAGGTCATGGGTGGGATTGTTCTTCACCATGGTGACGTTCCAGAAATGCGTACAGGGGAAGGGAAAACCTTGACTGCGACCATGCCCGTATACCTCAATGCCCTTTCAGGTAAAGGGGTTCACGTAGTTACGGTCAATGAATACCTATCAGAACGTGACGCGACTGAGATGGGTGAATTGTACTCATGGCTTGGTTTGTCAGTAGGGATTAACTTGGCTGCCAAATCTCCAATGGAGAAAAAAGAAGCCTATGAGTGTGATATTACTTACTCAACCAACTCAGAAATCGGATTTGACTACCTTCGTGATAACATGGTCGTTCGCGCTGAAAACATGGTACAACGTCCGCTTAACTATGCCTTGGTCGATGAGGTTGACTCAATCTTGATTGACGAGGCGCGTACACCTTTGATCGTATCAGGTGCTAACGCAGTTGAAACTAGTCAGCTCTACCACATGGCAGACCACTATGTAAAATCTTTGGACAAAGACGACTACATCATCGATGTGCAGTCTAAGACTATTGGTTTGTCTGATTCAGGGATTGATAAGGCTGAAAGCTACTTCAAACTTGAAAACCTCTATGACATCGAAAACGTAGCTCTGACTCACTTTATCGATAATGCCCTTCGTGCCAACTACATCATGCTTCTCGATATTGACTATGTGGTGAGCGAAGAGCAAGAAATCTTGATCGTTGACCAATTTACAGGTCGTACCATGGAAGGTCGTCGTTATTCTGATGGATTGCACCAAGCCATTGAAGCCAAAGAAGGTGTGCCAATTCAGGATGAAACCAAGACATCTGCCTCAATCACTTACCAAAACCTCTTCCGTATGTACAAGAAATTGTCTGGTATGACGGGTACAGGTAAGACTGAGGAAGAAGAATTCCGTGAAATCTACAACATTCGTGTTATTCCAATTCCAACCAACCGTCCTGTTCAACGTATTGACCACTCAGACCTTCTTTATGCAAGTATCGAGGCTAAGTTTAAGGCGGTTGTCGAAGACGTTAAGGCTCGTTACCAAAAAGGTCAGCCTGTCTTGGTTGGTACAGTAGCGGTTGAAACCAGTGATTACATTTCTAAGAAATTGGTCGCAGCTGGCGTTCCTCACGAAGTCCTAAATGCTAAAAACCACTATAAAGAAGCCCAAATCATCATGAATGCTGGTCAACGTGGTGCCGTTACTATCGCAACAAACATGGCGGGTCGTGGTACTGACATCAAGCTTGGTGAAGGGGTTCGCGAATTGGGTGGACTTTGTGTTATTGGTACAGAACGCCATGAAAGTCGTCGTATCGATAACCAGCTTCGTGGACGTTCAGGTCGTCAAGGAGACCCAGGTGAGTCACAATTCTACCTCTCTCTTGAAGATGACTTGATGAAACGTTTTGGTTCTGAACGCTTGAAGGGAATCTTTGAACGTCTCAACATGTCTGAAGAGGCGATTGAGTCTCGTATGTTGACACGTCAGGTTGAAGCGGCACAAAAACGTGTTGAAGGAAATAACTACGATACCCGTAAACAGGTCCTTCAATACGACGATGTCATGCGTGAACAACGTGAGATTATCTACGCTCAACGTTACGATGTTATCACTGCAGACCGTGACTTGGCACCTGAAATTCAGTCTATGATCAAACGCACGATTGGTCGTGTCGTTGATGGTCATGCGCGTGCCAAACAAGATGAAAAACTAGAAGCAATTTTGAACTTTGCTAAGTACAACTTGCTTCCAGAAGATTCTATTTCAATCGAAGACTTGTCAGGCTTGTCTGATAAGGCCATCAAGGAAGAACTCTTCCAACGTGCCTTGCAAGTTTACGATAGTCAGGTTTCAAAACTACGCGATGAAGAAGCAGTTAAAGAATTCCAAAAAGTCTTGATTCTACGAGTGGTAGATAACAAGTGGACAGATCATATCGATGCCCTTGATCAATTGCGTAACGCGGTTGGACTTCGTGGCTATGCTCAGAACAACCCTGTTGTTGAGTATCAGGCAGAAGGTTTCCGTATGTTTAATGACATGATTGGTTCGATTGAGTTTGATGTGACACGCTTGATGATGAAAGCACAAATTCATGAACAAGAAAGACCACAAGCAGAACACCATATCAGTACAACAGCGACTCGCAATATCGCTGCCCACCAAGCAAATATGCCTGAAGATTTGGATTTGAGCCAGATTGGACGGAATGAACTTTGCCCATGTGGTTCTGGTAAGAAGTTTAAAAACTGTCACGGAAAAAGACAATAAAATGAGATAGTTTAGAGGCGGATACCTTGTGAAAAGTAAATTTTTACTTGGTATCCGTTTGCTCATGTGACTATTAGTCCGTCTCGCTCCGTTAGGTGCGAGACAAAAAAAACCACCCGCTATGCGGGTGCGCGTCGAAGGTTATACCAAAAAAACTCCGAACGCGATACAATAAAGGTGTTCAAGCCAATTGTAAAGCGAAAGGAGAAAAATATGGCACAAAAGGCTCATAGTTTATCGCACACAAAGTGGCACTGTAAGTATCACATTGTGTTCACCCCTAAGTATAGACGAAAAGTCATCTATAATCAATATCGAAGTAGTTTAGGCGAAATATTTCATCGCTTGTGTAGTTATAAAGGAGTTGAAATTATCGAGGGTCACTTAATGCCAGACCATGTACATATGTTAGTCAGTATTCCACCAAGGATAAGTGTTTCGAGTTTCATGGGTTATTTAAAAGGGAAAAGTGCACTCATGATGTTTGATAAACACGCCAATCTCAAGTACAAGTTTGGGAATCGGCATTTCTGGGCGGAAGATTATTATGTAAGTACGGTGGGACTCAATGAAGACACAATTAAGAAATATATTCAAGAACAGGAAAAGCATGATATAGCACTAGATAAATTAAGTGTAAAAGAATATGAGGATCCCTTTAGGGATAGTGGTAAGTAATACTAAAGCCTCTTTAAGAGGCAAGTGACGAGTCAAGAGCAATGAGGCTTGAACAACGTGAAAGCCAGCGTCTTTAGGCGCTGGCTGGTAATTTGGGCTTATAGCCCTGGGACAAACCACCCGTTTGACGGGTGATCATGATTGTTGGAAAGATTTACTTCATTTTCTCTTGAAATTGAGTTTTTTACCAGGCTTGTCTTCTTTTTATGCTATAAAGCTTATTTTTCTAAGTAATTACAAACATTATTAATTTGTTCATGAATTTTTGTACCAAATTTTTCTTCAAAAAATGCACTGCCAACTGTAAAGGCCCATGGATTCGTTTCTATTACTTCATCCAAACGTTCATAACAATCAATACTTCCGGCCAAACAGACGGGAGCTTGTATGGCTTGAGTAAAAGCATTATTTAGCTCCAAGGGGTCGCCAGTATAACGGTAACCTAGTAAGTCAAAGCCATAGACCCCTTTTTTTAAGTATTCTTTCGCCTGAGAAATCATATTTTCTATAGTACCTTCCAAAATAGATGGACGCTCTTTAATTTCTCCTACGAATGGCATGTACTTTATGTTATTCTCTTTACAAAACTCGTTGATTGAATCAAAGTAGACAGTCCCCATTAAAACATCGCATCCGCATTCTTTTGCAATTCGTGCACCTTGAAGACCATTCTCTTCATCGTATTCCACAACTTCAAGAAAAGTAGTTTTGCCGCAAGATTTCATTCTGGAGAATAGAGACTTCATTTCAGAAATAGGAAGAGGTTTTTCCTTAAATCCCCAATACTGAGCTTTAGAGTTTTTACAGGATTCGAAAATTTCACTAGCATTTTCAACTGTGTGATCATTATGTGTCAGCATAACGATTAATTTAGGTGTGGTGTTCATAATAGTTCCTTTTATCTTGAATTTAAGTCTTTTTTGATAGTAGAATATTTAGATTATTGTTTAATCATTTCAGTAGGAATGAGTTTCGGATCGTACATGACTTTTGAATGATTTTTCAAAATAAGCTCTTTTTCCAAAGTTTGTTCAGTTATTCTATCCACTTTTTCACGATAAATCATGGAGTTGCGATAGTAAGAATTGCCTTCTTTTTTGAAATGATGATTTTCTTCAACTATCTGATAAGTGAACGGAAATTGTGATTCACTTCTTAATTCCCCGAAGAGAATTTCATTTTCAGTCCATGTTCTCAATTGAATAAGTTGGTCAGTATTATTTTTAAAACGATAGTCCTGATGATTATACTGTACAGAAGTTCCATTCGCAAGTGGTTTCCGAGTCCCCTTATCAGGGTCTAATGCATCAGAGTGAGAATGAAATTCTGTAATTTTCATAGGACTATGAACAATTAAGAGATGAAGCAAGTTAGCTAAATTACATAGCCCGCCGCCAATATCAGGTTCTACTTTCCCATTAATAATAACTCGCCCTTCCTGGTATCCTTTTTTCTTAGTTGTATTACCAACTAAACTCCAAAAAGAAAATTCTTCTCCTGGATGAATGATAATGTTATTTAGATTTTTACTAGCAATCTGTATGTTAGTAGCTTTTCCTTTTTGAAGAGTAATATCAATGCCAGGACCACGTTTTATCAGTTGGGTAGAATATGATGAAACTAAGTTAGGTAATATCTTTTCTTGACGAATCTTAGAGAATTTTTTTCCTTGTTTAAAGTTCTGTATATGTCGTTTTAGATTTTCTTTTTTTAAAGAGATTTTATATGTTGTAGGACTAATTTCACAAAATAATAGATCCTTATTCCAAAAAACCATGTTGTTTCTCCTTTTTGATCACATCTAAATTTTTATTTTTTTGTCTCAAAAATGGGTAAGTATGAAGTATTAATTTTTCAACCCATCGTTTTTTTCCAATTCCGCCTTCTTTAGGATCATATAAAAAATCAACCAAGATAGTGGAGATATTTGCCCGACTAGCTCCCAGAACATCTGTAAAAAGTTGATCTCCAATCATAACTGTTTAAAATGGTTTTAGCTGCATCATGTCAAGAGCTTTTTTAAAGTTCTTAGGATTTGGTTTTTCCGAAAGTGGGATAAAGGGAACAGATAAATGTTGATTAAATTGTGTGATTCTTTCTTCGTCGTTGTTTGACAAAAGAAAAATTTGGAAACCAATGGCTTTGAGATTTTGAAAAAGTTCAATAACTTGTTCTGTAGCGGGGGCGCCATGCATCACAAGAGTTTGATCGATATCAAAAATTAATCCTTTAAAACCAAGTTGATATAATCTTTGATAGGGGATATCAAAAACAGTTTTTGCTCGTGCTGCTGGCATGAATGGAAACATATTGTGTAAAGCCTTTCATTGAATATATAACAATAATTCTAGCACATATATAGAACAAGGTCAACAGTACTATATCTGTTTGAGAGTGATGTGATTAATATTCAATTTTTAAAAAATTATATAAAATTGTTTTATAGTAGATGTTGTTTTAAAATACTTTTAACTGCTTCAACAAGAGCATCTTCTGGAAAGACAGTGGTAGAAGCAGGTGTAATAACGTGGAAGGCTCCGTGAGTTTCACTATTTAGAATATGTCTTTGGTACTTTCCTTCTTTACCAAATACATAACGAGGAGCATTCCCTAATTTTTCGTAGTAGGCTGGACCGATAAATTCTGGTTTCATTTTTAAAGTTTCTGGGATCATAAGTTTTTTCCTTTCTGATTGTAAAATAAAAAGAGTTAAGCTGGTAGCTTCACTCTTGAGTAGTAGTGAGTAGAGAGTTTACGTTTAAACATTCTAGTATAAAATTGTACTTCACTTTGAGGAAATCCAGTAGCCAGTGATTTTTTAGCTATGGTATCTAAATCATTTAGAGTTTGAGAGTAAAGTTGAGCTATTAACTTCTCAGATGAACGGAACATTCTATAAGTGAAGAGGTAATTATTGTAAAGTCTTTTACATTGTAATGCGAAAAAAGTTTGTCATATCATTCTCCGTTATTGTAATAAGTAAAAAAGCTACTAAGTGAAAAAAGGAAAGAACTTAGTAGCTTGAGAGTAGATCTATCTTATTAGATAGACTGCAGTAAAGAAAAGTTATTTGGTTGGAAAAATCCCTCTTTCCACGGTGGCAACGTTTAGCAAGGTGCTTTGCATGAATTACCACCGCTTTCCCAGCCAATCTAAATAGGTAGTCATTATCATACCCATTGGGTTCTCTTACGCCCTTTGGCGAAGCCAGTTCACTTTACTATTCGGAAAAGTGCGAAAGTCCGAAATGCGTGGAAGCCCACAAAAATGTTTTATATCTTCACTTCAACCATTTAGGGACTTGACTTTTCTTTCCAAAACGTTTACAATAAAGTTACGAAGTTTAGTGTAGTTTTGGCAATCAGTCCTCTGGTTGTCAGACGCACTTTTTATTTAATTGTTAATGAGCTCAATTAGTAGGGGCTATTATTTAGATTTCTAATATCGCTATCAGCAATATCTACACTTTATCGCCTAAAGCGATATTTATCAAGAGGTTTTTATAATTTTTTAAAAAATTGAAGAGGAATAACGATGCTGTTTGCAGAGCGCTTAAAAGAATTACGAAAAGAAGCTCACCTGACTCAAGTTGAGCTGGCAAAACAATTAGGAATTGGGCAGTCTTCCTATGCTGATTGGGAGGGAGGTAAGAAAAATCCAACCCAAGAAAATTTGCTAAAAATCGCTAATCTTTTTGATGTGCCAGTTGATTATCTAGTTGGAAACTCAGAAGAAAAATCTGATGAATTAGACAATATTGAATTGCTTTTTCGCATGAATTCAAAAGGTTTGACTGATGAAGAAAAAGAAATCTTCAAAAATGAATTAATTGAATTTATGGAAGAACGTAAGAAGGCTTTTAATAAAAGAATATAATGAACTAGAATTGTGAATTAAAAGTGGTCTAACCAATGGTGCAACATTCTAAAAATATTCGTGTCAGTGTAGTGACTATTTTCTGACAAAAAAGTGTGGTACCTATGCTTTTATAACATGATTTGAATGATGGAAAAGATTACATGATTTCTATAAATTATGAAAGAGAGGAACTAGGATATTATAAACGATATTTTCAATAGTGTAATTAAAAATGGTGCTCTTTTTGCAATAATTTTCTCTGTAATCGTAGGACCTTTTTTATTACATTTTTTAAAGGATAAATACAATAAACGCAAAAAAATTACGATTGAGGCTGAAGAAATATACAATGTAAATAGTTTTACTGGTGTACCAGAACTAGTGGATGATTCCACGAATCAATATTCAAATCTAATTTATAATAAAGTTACAGTAAAGACTATAAATCCAGAAGTAATATCATCAATTGCCCTTAATAGAATAAGAAAAGAAACAAATAATCTTGCAGACATAAGGTATGATGGTGGTCTTTATAAAGATAAACAAAAGTACTTGTTAATTGCTTATAATAATGGTAATCAGATAGGAGAGACTGGCAATATTAATATTACTGTCTCGGCAATTAAGAAAGGTACAAGGGATAAGGTTAGACTTGATTCGTTTATCTCAATCAGTTCAACGTTATCTCCTGGTTCAGTAATAAGCCAACATAACATTGATTTACTTGAGTACAAGGACATATTTGAAAATAATGAAGAGTATATTTCTATAGAGATTCAGTTTGAAGACCATAAAAATCAAATTCCTAAAGGTGTAGGATTATATAATAGAGATACTGGTCACTTTGAAACTTGCCTAGGTGCTGCTCCAGGACCGTCTATTCAAGAGGTTCCTTTCTTTAATTTAAGCAAAACTACGAAAAAGGAAGAAAGACCTTGTTCTCAACATATTGAAAATATTTCAGATATTTATTTTACGGTATTTGTTGAGGAAAGTTGTGTCCTTTCTTATATAGTAGAGTTGAAAAGTAAAAGCAATAAAATAAAAAGTAAATATAGACATACTATTAAAATAAGAATTCCAAATTATAAACAAGAAAAAACATGTATGTATGGTTATTTTTATTGTTTAATAAGAGATCATAATCCAGATTTACTTGACTTTAACTATTCTTTGGATACAGTAAAAGATTTACAAAAAGACCTTGTATTTGATAAATATGAAGCAGCGCAAAAATATGCTAAAGTAACATTTGATATTTAGACTATGAAGTTTATAGTGAATAATTGACTATATAAATTATTATTTAGTGGACATCTGTCCGCTTTTTTTATATAATAAACTCAATCAATTAGGTTTAGTTGCCACGCTGTACTAAAGGAGGTATGATTCGTTGGATGAATTTTATACTAGAGTAAGCAATGTTACAAAACAACGATTATATCAGTACATGAAAGATAATAATATTCCTCTACTAAAATATCATTTCAATTTATTTTTTTATCATTGTGTAAAGATGAATAAAATTCATGTGATGAGCCATCACTTTACGAATAATAATATTGAAGGATTAACAATAATTGATGAATTTGGTATTAGTTTTTCTTATGAGAAGGATAACCCTAAAGTTAAGCAGAATTTCACCCTGTGTCATGAACTAGGCCATTTTGTTCTAAACCATAACGGTACATGTTTTACAGAATCTGTCGACAATCAGGAAAGTATACTAGAGCGTGAGGCAAATATTTTTTCTGCTGTAGTGTTAATGCCGGATATTGTCTTATTATCTAAAATCTACTACAGTTGTGATAGTTTTCAGGGAGTACAAGAAAGTTTAGAGGTTTCAAAACGAGCTCTGTACTTTCGTTTGATAGATTTGTTACGAGTGTATTTTCCAAATGGGGAAGTTAAAATTAAACATGCTGTTAATGACTATCTGGAGATGAAAAATTCTTCAATACGTAGTTTGTTTCATGAAATAAAACAACAATTGATTGATGAGTTCAATCAATATAGTGCTTCTCTAAAGGTTCAGACCCAAAATCGTATTTTTGAACAGGGATTTGTTTCAAGTCAGGAACTGCCAGAATTAGTAAACTAGAATAATTGGAAAGAACTTAGAGAAAGTATAGATAATTTAAGAATTTGGTTAATTTATAATAAAGGGAAAACACTAGCATATGCGTGGGATAGTACAAAAATAACAGATCAAGAAGCGAGAAAGAAAGCAGAATTACAATTACTATTAATGCAATGAAAGGACAAAAACAGGTCAATCAAACAAAATGAATACATATAGAAAAGAGTATTATGAAAATAAATTGCAGATGGACTATTTCTCAGAAGATTATTTTAGATTTGTAGAGTACTTTCAAAAATATTCTTCGATGAATATTCCTTTAACTTTTTTAATTGATGAAATCTTAAGAACTATGGCAATCAACCAAAAAAATTTTTTGTATTAAATAAAGATAAAACGAAAGACGGGAGAGACCATTATTTTTGGTTCGAAATAAAAATGCTAAACAACTATCCAATAAGATTTTTTAGATATTTAAACTCTTCTCTTTGTAACCACAACGTACAAAAGCTCTAATTTTATGATATAATTTTATAGATAATATATTTGGAGTTTGGCCTAATATAAGGCCAATGGTTGCGATTTCAAATAATGAACATTTTAGCAAAATGATTCTTTAAAAGACGTTAAAAAGGGGAGTTAGATGATTACATCAGAAGAAATTAAAGCTCGTTTATGGAATGGTGCAAATGAATTACGTGGGTCCATGGATGCTAGTCGGTATAAAGACTACATGTTGGGCCTTATGTTTTATAAATTTTTGAGTGACCAGACTCTGAAAACATTTGCGACAACCGCAGGTCTGTCTAAGGAAGAAGATTGGTTTGAAGAATATAAAAACGCTCATCAGTAATATGGTACTGAACTAGAAAAAATGATTCAGGATATCTTGGGATATTTTGTGCGCCCTGAACATCTATATCAAGCATGGGTCCAAGATATGAATGCCGGGAATTTTGAAGTTCAAAAAGTCACTGACAGTCTCAACCAATTCGAACGTAGCATTGCTTTTACAAATGATTCAGATGATTTCAAAGGTCTCTTCTCGAGCTCAACTCTTGATTTAACTGATACAGCTCTAGGAAGCAATTTAAATGAGCGAAATAAAAATATTCAAGCCTTAATCCGATTGTTTGAAGATTTGGATATGGTGACTCTTCAAAATGGAGATGTACTTGGAGATGCCTATGAGTACTTGATCGGTCAATTTGCCATGGAATCAGGTAAGAAGGCTGGAGAATTCTACACACCACATCAAGTCAGTGAAGTTATGGCGCAGATTGTAGCGACAAATCAAAAGATTACTTCTATCTACGACCCAACAGTCGGCTCAGGTTCTCTCTTGTTAACTGTTAAAAAACATTTATCAGAAGAACTACAGAAAAGTCTCAATTACTACGGACAAGAAAAGAACACAGCAACCTATAACTTGACTCGAATGAATCTCTTACTTCATGGAGTTCGTCCAGAGAAAATGAGCATCAAAAATGGGGATACTCTTGGGCAAGACTGGCCGGAAGATCCGGAACGTCCAAATGAAGGAGTCCAGTTTGATGCAGTCGTTATGAACCCTCCTTGTTCGATTAAAAATTGGAATCGTGCCGGTCTTAAACCAAGTGACCCGCGTTTTGAAATTGCAGGTGTCCTTCCTCCAGATTCAAAAGGAGATTTCGCCTTCCTTCTTCATGGACTATATCACTTATCTACGACTGGAACGATGGCCATTGTTTTACCACACGGTGTCCTTTTCCGTGGTTCTGCAGAAGGTGAAATTCGAAAACGTCTATTAGAGAAAAATCAGATTGACGCAGTTATTGGTTTACCAAGTAATCTCTTTACAAATACAGGTATTCCGGTTTGTATTATTATTTTGAAGAAAAATCGTGAATTAAACGAACCAGTTCTTTTCATTGATGCATCCCGTAACTTTATCAAAGTTGGGAAACAAAATGTCCTCCAAGAGAAAGATATTGCGAAAATTGTAGATGTTTACAAGAATCGTGTCGAAGAAAAAGGCTATAGCCATTTAGCAAGTCGTCAAGAGTTGATTCAAAACGAGTTCAACATGAACATCCCTCGTTACGTGACAGCTATTGATGAAGAAATTCCTCATGATGTGGAGGCCCATCTATACGGTGGCATTCCAGAAAACAATATCAAGAGTTTAGTAGCCCTTCATCAGGTGGATCCAGAACTACTGGGTCAGGCACTAACTGAGAAGCGCCCTGGTTACTTTGAATTGAATCAATCTATTGAAGAATTTTCAGAAGCAGTACTATCTAGTCCAGTAGTGACAGAAGAAACGGTGCAAGTAATAGCTTCTATCCAAGAATACTTAGAAGAATACTGGGCAAAATTGCACCAATTGAACTCTGATATCAGTCCTCGACAACTAAGAGAAGAGATGTTGGCAGCTATCAAAGATCGATTATCAGAATTTAAACAATTGAGTATCTATGATGGCTACCAAATTATAGCAGAGATTTGGACTAATTACCTGTCTCACGATGTAGAGTTGATTGAGCAACTAGGTTTTTATAAGGCTGGTCGAACTCGTGAACCTAACATGGTTACCAAAGGTAAGAATAAGGAAAAAGTTCAAGACGGATGGAACGGCGTTATCATTCCGAATGAACTAATCGCTAGTGAGTTTTATGGGGATGAGCTAGCTGATATCGAAGGTCTCAAATCCCGTGTTTCTGAAATTGATAGCGAGTTGAGTGAGCTAGTAGAAAATGCCAAGGTTGAAGACAGTGATGAGTATAATGCTCTCTTCGACACTCTCAAAAAGAACGATGAGGGAGAAGCCCAAGATAGTTTTGAAAGTAAACTAGTGAAAGCTAGCTTGAAGGAAGCTGAAAAAGGTTCTGTCGACTATGAACTTCTCAAGAAAGTGGATGACTTAACCAAAGAAAAATCAACTGTCAATAAGGCCATTAAAACAAAAGAACTTGAAATGAAAGAGTTAGTTGCAGAACGTATCGTACAATTGACAGATGCAGAAGTAGATCAGGTCCTTTACAAAAAGTGGTTTGGTTCAGTTCTTGACAAAATTGAAGAATTAGTCAAATCCCCTCTAAAAGCCGAGATTGCAGTGTTGGAGGAATTAAATAATCGTTATTCTGAGACTTTAGATAGTCTGGATGATGAAATCTCTAAACTTGAGAAAGAACTAGAAGCAATGATGAAGGAACTCTTCCCAGCAGAGGGAGAACGAGTACCTAAATGTCGCTTCCCTGGTTTTGAAGGGGAGTGGGAAGAGAAGAAGTTGGGAGAAGTATCAGAAATTTATGATGGAACACATCAAACTCCTAGATATACAACAGATGGCATAATGTTTTTAAGTGTTGAAAATATAAAAACTCTAAAATCAAACAAGTATATTTCTGAGGCTGATTTTGAAAAAGATTTTAAAATTTCTCCTCAAAATGGAGATGTTTTGATGACAAGAATTGGAGACATTGGAACGTCTAATGTTGTGAATACTGATAGTAAATTAGCGTTTTATGTAAGTTTGGCCTTAATTCGATCTACTCAGCTTGATAGTAACTTTTTAAATACTTCTATTTCATCCATCAATTTTCAAAAAGAACTATGGAGTAGAACACTTCATATTGCTTTTCCAAAGAAAATTAATAAAAATGAAATTGGGGAAGTTTCTATTTTATTTCCTTCTATTACTGAACAACAAGCAATTGGTAATTTTTTCCAAAAACTTGACAAATCTATCACTCTCCAACAACAAAAACTCGATAAACTAAAAGATTTGAAAAAAGCCTATTTGAATGAACTCTTTGTCTAAAGAGATGAAGAGTCATTCTAGAAAGGAAACCCTATGGGTCGTATGAATAAAGACGCATCTGAGAGATATTTTCAGGATGAATTTGTAAAAGAATTAACCAAGTTCAGATGGCAAGCTCCAGATAAACTGAATGGTAATCTTCATAAAGTGGCTGTTCAGGATTTGATTGATAACTGGAGAAGTGAACTTAATCGTATTAATGCCGATGTCCTAGAAGGTGTCGAACTGACAGATAGCGAATTTGAACAAGTCTTATCAAAAGTCAATCAGATTTCAAACAGTTATGAAGCTGCAAAAATCTTATCCATCGAAGGCTCAACCGGAAAGATTGATGGGATTTATCGTGATGAACATCCAGAAGTCACAAGAAAACAAATCACTCTAACCATTTTGAAAAAAGCACAAGTGAGTGGTGGTGACTCGAGTTATCAAGTTGCTCGTGAAGTATCAACCCCTAACGGCAATCGTTTTGACCTTGTGCTTCTCATTAACGGCTTACCACTGATTAATATCGAACAAAAACGAAGTGACAAAAGCTTAGATGAAGCTTTTGGTCAGTTCAAACGTTACTATGCAGATGGAGAATACACCAACAACTTCATGGCCTTCTCACAGATGATGGTCGTGACAACGGATGTTGAAACTCGCTATTTTGCGACTCCTAAATCCGTCAATGATTTCAATCCTGCTTTCGTTTTTCATTGGTCGGTAACCCAAAAAGGTCAAGAAAATGGGAAGCACTTGGGACAACGTGTATTAACGGATTATAGAGAAGTTATCGAACATTTCTTGATGGTTCCAATGGCCCATCAGATGGTGGGAGACTATCTCATTATCGATGAAGATCCTGACAATGAAGAAAATCGTCGCCATATGTTGATGCGTCCCTATCAGGTCTATGCTCTTCAGGCGGTTGAGAAAGCAGCATTTGGTTGGGATAATCCAGATAAGATTCCGCACGGTGGTTTTGTCTGGCATACAACAGGTTCAGGAAAGACCATTACTAGCTTTAAAACGGCTCAGTTTCTAGCAACCCGTACAGAGTTTGATAAAGTGGTATTCTTGCTGGATAGACGAGATCTAGACGAACAGACTTCAAAAGCCTTTAAAGCCTATTCCGTTTATGAATCCGTAGATGTTGATGGGACAAAGAGTACCTACCAATTGAGAAAACAACTCACTTCTCCTAAGAGTGGGATTGTAGTAACGACTACCTTCAAACTGAACATTTTGGTAAATGAGTTGCTTGAAGCACAGGATCATCAACTTTCAGATAAAAAAAATGTCTTTATCATTGATGAAGCCCATCGAACTACCATGGGAGATATGATGGGGACCATTAAAGATTATTTCTTCAAAAATAGTTTGTTCTTTGGTTTTACAGGAACTCCTTTGTTTGATGAAAATAAGGTGAAGGGTAAAATAAATGAACGTAGTGAAGTCATTAATACCACCGAAAAACTGTTCGGCCCACTCTTACACCAATATACAATTGATGAAGCTATTGCAGATGGAAATGTCTTAGGTTTCCATGTTGACTACATCAATACAGGTGAGTTTAGAAGCTATGAAGATCTCCGTGAGCAACTGATTGAAATTTTAGTTGAAGAATATCCAAGTAAAGGACAAAGAGAGATTGAACGACAAGTTCATCAATGGACTGAACTGGAAATAGAAAAGAACGCGATTAAAGAAGGTCTATTATTTTACCAGGATAAGTATCATGTTCCAAAAGTGGTAGAAGAAATCCTTGCCAGCTGGGAATCGCAATCTCAACAGGGAGAATTCAATGCGATTTTAACGGTAGCTTATAAAGAACGTGTAATTCATTATTACCACGAATTTAAAAAGCAAATAGCAGAAAGATTACAGGAAGGTGATACGAAACCTAATGTAGTAATGACATTTAGTTTTGGGAACGAAAATGACCCTGATAATATCGCTAATGAAGTTGTCGAGGAAATGTTTGAAGATTATGCAGGAATTACTGGGATTAAGCTCCTAGTTGGTGATAGAGTTCGTGGTGAGAATGCCTATTTTGAAGATATTACTGCTCGTGCGAAAAGAGGAGGGAGTGGTAGAAATCCTAAAAATATCGATATCTTAATTGTCGCAGACCAACTACTAACTGGATACGATGCCAAACGCTTAAATACTCTTTATGTTGATAGAGCGTTAGAACTTCAAGGTTTGATTCAAGCATACTCTCGTACAAATCGTGTATTTGGTTCCACTAAAGAGTTTGGAACGATTATCAATTTCCAATTTCCTAGAATCACAGAATCTCTTGTAAATAATGCTCTTCGCTTGTATGGAAGTGGTGGGAAAAATAGTAGAGTTTTGGTTAAGAAATATTCTGATGCAGTAATTGAATTGGCTGATAAATTCTCTTATTTAAAAGATGAATTAGAAGATCCTACAAATTGGGTTTCTATTAGAGATGATGAGAAGAAAAAGGCACTCTTTAAAAAAGCATTCATCGATGCAGCAACCCAGTTAGGTAAAGTAAAACAATATTATGAGTTTTCTTGGGACGATGAAGCGTTTGGGATGACAGAGCATACATGGTTACAGTATGTAGGTGCTTATAAAAATCTATTTCCTAAAGAACCGAAACCGCCTGGTATAATAATTGATAATATAGTTGGGAAGACAAAAATTCAAGGGACCCAGGTTATTGATGCCCAAAGCATATTTACACTAATTGATAAACAGACATCAAGTAAGGATGGAGTGCTAGTTATCAATGATAATAACCTAATCTTGATATTGGAGCAAATACAAGAACTCAGTAATTTAGGAGAGAACGAACTTGCCGAGTCTCTTAAAACCTTTATTAATGAGGAATTGGTTCCAGGACATTTATCTGCAGATACAGACTTCGACACAGCTTTCAATGCATGGCAGGAAAACAGACAAAAGAATCTTGTCGAAGAATTTGCATCTGAGTGGGGACTAGACAGTCAGCTACTCACCAAATCTTTAAAGGCTTATGACTTGAAAAAACCAGATGAAATTCCATTCCGTGAAGATCTCGTAAAAACACTCGATGCGTCTAAAGCAACAAATCAATTTGCAGGAAACAAACTTAAACTCAACATGGAATTGAATAAAGTTCTTCCAAGTTGGATGCAAGAAGTGAAGATGAAGTATAAATAAAAAGAAAAGAGGTCAAGTCTAAACTTGATCTCTTTTAAAAATGTAAATATTTCAATTTGAACGAAGAATGGTTTCAGAATATTAATAAAAGTATTTGTTTAGTGGAAATTATCTAGACTATACACTATAATATTAGTAGCTAAATAGTTATAGTAATAGGTAAAACATAGTTGGGAGCTAGATTACAATGAAAGAAAAAGTGCTAAAACCTAAAAAGAAGCTTGTAAGATCAGTGTTGAATTTCCTGATTGACTTTTTTATAGACAGACCAATGAAATGGAATTACATTTTTACGGTACTTACAGAGTTTCCGGTTTTAATCTACCTAAGCTGGGAGATATATCTAGAAGAAAATAGTCATGTATCTAAAGTTTTTTTTGCAATACTACTGCTAGCACATTCTGTAGTAAGTATTATTTTTACGATTGAGAACAAGAAAGATTTTAATCAAAGATTAGGAAGTTTTATTGAACAAATATATTTTGAACAGTCACAATTAAATTCAGAGAGACTTAAACAATTTTTATTTTACGGATTTCACTATTTGGTGATTATGATATGTTGTATAGAGAGCTATGTTGTCGTTACCTTAAATTTATCAGTCTTTCACTTTTCAAGACCACTTTTTTTATTGCTTCTGTTCTTTCTATTTTGTCTAATTATAGTGAGAATTCTCTATATTTCGGCACATATCTCTCCTTTTCTTATTATTGTTTTTTTAATTTCGCCCTTTGTTCTGTCTTCTCTAATTGGAATACAGAATGGAATATTTACATGGACTTTTATAGCAATGGTTTTAGCAATTTGTATTTCTCATCTGTTTGACGCTAATATTAAATACTTGTTACCTAAAAGATCTGAAACGTATCTTGACGATGAAAAGTTTAAGAGGAGACTTCAACGAAAAAAATACTGGTTAATATTTTTTTCACCATTTTTATATTTAGCATTGCAGTTTTCTGAATCAATCATTTCTAGTCCATTGTTCAAAGAATTTATTAAAACAATTTTAAATAATACTGATGAAACATCAGTCTCATATTATATTTATGAAACAGTTATCGGTTCCATCATAAGAACTTATTCTCTCATATTTTTTTATATAGTATTTATTGCAAATGCAAGAAATTTATTAGATAGAATAGTAAGATATTTGCTGAATAAACCATATCCAATTAATAATACTTTAATTAGTAAAAGAAAATTCTATAAGACATATAATGGAGGTAGTCAAAATAAACGAAGTCACAGACATAAATAAATGTATTTTAAAATGTCTACTATTCCTGAATGTATTATTAAGCATCATTGCAAAGTATGTTGTACTAATATCGTAGGTATATAAGAAATTTGATAAAAACGATCTTTCTGAAAAATACTTGTTTTTCGGACAGTTGTCTTTGAGAAAGCTAAAGTTATAGTTTTTAGGTTTTGATCTTCAAAACACTTCCTCCCTATCCAAATTTGGATAGGGCTTTTCATTGTTCAAAATTCGACTTAGTGTTTCAATGCTAGATTTTAAGTGAAATAACTCAGTTTTACTGTATTCACT